>Ga0193958_1000005_pt1 | contig 257453 bp, 217 predicted proteins | sample FB_1_MG_FD_140320 | JGI IMG/M metagenome (GOLD analysis project Ga0193958, IMG submission 140320) | Microbial mat bacterial communities from the Broadkill River, Lewes, Delaware, United States - FB_1_MG | ecosystem: Environmental > Aquatic > Freshwater > River > Microbial mats | place: USA... | reverse complement strand
GTTGCGCGAACTTGAACCGTGCTGTGATTGCAAAGACTCAACGGCCGCTTTTAAGGTCGCTACTTCTGTTTGCAGAGCTTGATTGATCGCCACCAACTCACGAATGAGCTGTCTGGCCTCATCTAGCGAGGTAACACTATCTGCAATCTCACTGAGCTCCATTAAGTAATTATCCACAGTCAGTTGAATGACTGAAAATCTATCATAATTATGCGTATAGCGCTAGATTAGGCGTGAACGCGTACGTGGGCTGAGCGTTTGGCGTCACAACGCCCCCGCACTGGCAGCGTGAATGAGGAAAGTAACGATGGATGGTATCGACCTGATCGTCCGGCAACAGGGTACGTTCGTGTTTTTTATGTCCCGGTTGCGCCCCTTTGCTTCGGGATGACTTAAGCCGTTTCTTGCGCTGATGACGTTGTTCCGGAGAATCCGTTGAGGGAGCTTTGGAGCTGTTACGCGAATTTGAGCCGTGCTGCGACTGCAAAGACTCAACGGCTGCTTTTAAGGTCGCTACTTCTGTTTGCAGAGCTTGATTGATCGCCACCAACTCACGAATGAGCTGTCTGGCCTCATCCAGCGAGGTAACGCTATCTGCAATCTCACTGAGCTCCATTAAGCAATCATCCACATTCAGTTGAATGGTTGAAAATCTATCATAATTATGCGTAGAGCGCTAGATTAGGCGTGAACGCGTACAATCAGTTCTTGCTCAAAATCTTGGGAATGATTTAAGCCCGATTGCCCTGGTGAACGGGTGCCATTCGGAGACACTCTGTTCAACAGGTGTGTGATACATAACTCGTTATTCTTTTGGAGTTATGGGTAGTTTATTTTGATAGTCTCTTATTTTTTTATTGATAAGTGGCCCATCTGGTCTTTCTTTTTTAGCTTGCTTCATTATCTTGAGTGAAAACTCTATGTGACCATGTGATTCGGCGAATAATGCTATTTCTTTAAGTATCTCGGCATCGTCTGTAGATTCTTCAATATTTAGATTCTTTCTGAGTTTTTTTAGACTACTTAAGCGGTTTTCTCCTAAATTTTGTGTTTTTTTAAAGCATAGAAAATGTCTGACTTTATCGATTATATTTATTTTTTCTTTGAATGTTGCTAAAAATATATCCCTGTATGTATCGCTACCTATTTGTTGGTTCATTATTATTTTCTTTCGTAACTTGAGACCCTTATCTGGAAGTTCTGTTTTTAAATATTGACAAATGAGTTCAAAATCACTTGGTGAAATCTTTTGCTGTCTATGCTCTTTTTGTCTTTTATTAGCTAAATCATTAAGAAACTGAGCGCTATTTTCTATAGTATTTTGTTTAAAAAAATCACTCAAACCTATGTAATCGCTATTTCGTTGCTTTATATATATATCTGGTGATACTAGTGAGTAGTTATTTGTTCCAGTTGTTATTTTTTGCAGTGCAATATCAATATCTGAGTTAAATTCGCTTATATTATAATTGTTTACCCATCTTTTAAACTCAAGTGCTTCTAAGGTATAGGATGAGTTAATATATGGCAGATTGGCTTTGTAATCAATTCCAAGTATGAATAAAATATCGCTAACAATACTACTATCTTTAAAATAATATTCTCCATATAGTCTTATAATTAATTCTGGACTAGAATATTTTGATATAAATTCTTGCATTAATGTTATATCGGGAACAGGCTTCTCACCAAATTTTTTTGGGAATGGGTCTGTAAAAGAGTGCCGTTTTACTCCTTGATTATATAATGACTCACGCTTCTCCATAGGATCACGTATGTAGCAGATAAAGATAGCCTCGGGGATATGCTGTTTAATTTCATGCATACGCTTGAAGAAAAATTCTGAGGAAAGAAATAATATTGAAAATTCACTTTTGTGAAACTCTGCTATCAAAGCTTGCGTTTTAGAATTATCAAAAATACAAGTGTTTGACTCGTCTTTGCTATAAATCGCGAATAGGTTACCTGAACTGATTCCATTAGAGTCAGAGTTATGTCTTGGATAAAAAACACCAAAAGATGCAAGTAAGTTGATATTTTCATTCAGCCATTTTTGTAAAGCAGATGTGCCGGTTTTAGGTGGGCCAGCGTGGATAAAAATTTGTTTTTTCATTTATTAAAGTCCAAGACTAAAGTCTTCCCTTATATGAGTTAGAAATTTATTGTAATAAGGGTCCGTCACTGACGTGGTTTTCCATGTATCTTTCATGTACGCAACCTCTTTATTTAGCCTGCGCCTTTTTTCTTTGGTATTATCCTGTCCTCTAGACACTGATTCATAATGATATAACTCAGACCATGGCGTCCAGAGGTTCCGATAGCCAAGTGCTTGTACTTTTAAACACAGATCAACATCATTAAAAGCAACCTTCAAGCTATTTTCATTTAACCCTTCGACCTCTTCAAATACTGACTTTCTTATTAATAGGCAAGCGCCAGTAACCGCACTGTAATTTTGAGTGCATATCAGTCTATTGTTGTAGCCTAGATCTCCTTTCCTATAGAACTTATGTGAGTGACCCGCACAGCCTCCTAGGCCAACTATCACACCGGCATGTTGAATACGGTCATCGGGATAATAAAGCATGGCTCCTACGCATCCAATATCTTCTCTCTGGCAATGGCTGACCATTTCTCGTAACCAGTCGGAGTTAATTACCTGAATATCGTTGTTTAGCAATGCTAAGATGGGGCCCTGTGCAAATTGTGCAGCATAATTATTTATTGCTGAGTAGTTAAAAGGCTTATCGTATAAAAGCACCTGCACATTGTTATATGTAGTGAGAGATTTAAGATATTGCTTGGTCTCATTTTTCTTACTTTGGTTGTCAATAATAATAATTTCAAAATTAGTGTATGTTGTTTTTTCAAAAATACTATCGATCGCTCTTTTAAGCGTAGCTAGTCCATCACGTGTAGGCATTATTATACTAACTAATGGTTCAGTATCTCTAATCGGCCACATGACTCTAAATGTAGCACTAATTTTTCCCTGAATTGCATCAGCGTTGAATGCTCTTAAATGTTTTTTTAACACGGATAGCTGTTGAAGATTCTTATGATGAATAGAGGCTTTAGTCGTAGTTTTCACTTTATGTGTAAGTATAAGAGAGATGTGGGTGTTTTGCTCCTTTGCTAGTGCGCTGGTCACTAGTAGTTCATATACCCATACTGATAACGAGTCAACGGTTACTAATGCTGATTTATTTAATAAATTTTTATGAATAACTACACATTCACCAATGTAGTTACTGGATAAAAGAAGGTCTGGGTTCCAGTCTGATTTAAATATTGGATCTAGTCGCCTACCATCTTTATCGAGAAAGTCATCGTCAGCATATATGATACCTTTGTTTTTATTGCTTTCTATTGTCCTGCTGAAGATTGAGAGTGCAAATGGAGAAAGAATGCAATCACTCTGGAGGTGAAAAAAATAATCTGTACTAGAAAGTTTCAGAAAATCTGACACTCGAATTTCATCTTTCGTATTTCTAGGTAGTATTTTTAACACTTTATGCCTTATTTGATGAATAAGAGCATCAACTTCATTGGAAAGGGGGGTTGCAGAATCTATGATTAGAATTAAGTCCCAAGATGAATAAAACTGGCGTTCTAGGGATAATAGTTGATTTAAAATAATTTCATCATAACTGCTTGATGAAATATCCAGAATTACAGTAAAACACGTTGATATATTAATGTGGAGTTGTTGCTTTAGTAAATTATGCTCTCTTTTTTCGGTCCATAAGCTATAGTCAGCTTCGGACTTCTGTTGCCGATGAAATAGTTGCTCATAATGCCTCCATAACTGAAGAGTATACTTGAACTCGTTATCAGGTAGGAACGTTAAGAGCTTTTTATGCATTAACTTAAGAGCTTTTTTAGTAGTTAGCTTAATAAATTTAATCGAGTTAATATTAAGCAAAGCAGCTTTCTCGCTTGGCATTAGGTATATATCAGATATGCCATTTGGAATATAAACTACACGTTTAGTGGTTCTTCCACTGACTACTAGAACAGGATAGTGCTTCTCACCGCTTGTTTTTTTATGACCTGTCAACTGGAGCGAAGCATCTAAGTATTCAGAGTTCGAGTCAATGCTCAATTCGAGCATGTACCAACCTGGTAGCAAAGGCTTTCTGCCAAGTTTCAATTTAGGTGATGAGTTTAGTGTTTGCCACGTGCAGGAGGTTTCATCCTCAATAAGGAGGCAAACCCCTTCCTGAGGAGAAAGGGTAGGTGCGCACTCACATACGTAGGGTATCGGTATTTCAAGACACTTCATTATTAGAGTTACAGTATCCCTACAGCTTTGCTTGCTGCGGCAATCTGGAAAATTATTGTCATAATATCCTTGGTAAACTGTAGAGTCTTGGTGTCTACTTTAGGATAAATGAGAATTTCGTCCCCTGGCTGAAGCACCGTATTGCCAGCAGTGAGTACTTGTCCATTAGGCTTCCTTATAATAATTCGGTTTCTCTCTGCTCGCTCGGTATAACCTCCAGAGCGTGCAACATAGTCCAATAAATTTGCGTTTGGAGCATAGACAAGCGCCTGAGGAATGTTGACCTCGCCACTAATAGTAATCACATCGCTCCGATATGGGATCACGACCACGTCACCATCCTCTAATCGTATATTTGCAACTACCCCATTTTCACTTACAACAACTCTTCCATCCGGCTCTACTTTCCGGGCATTTTTAATAAATTCAGAGAGTAGTGAAGCTTCTTGTTGTCTAATACTGGCTTCGCTGTCTGATTTTGCTGGCGAGGTTAGTACGCTCCGTTCTAGGCGGTCTATTGTATCGTTTAAGTTTTGCTTTTGACGAAGAGCGGTGCTCTTTCGCTTAATGTAGATATTACCAATATCAGCTTCATCAGGGGAAATAGCGACATAATCGAGTAATTCCTTAAGGCGAGTTCCTTTCTTTGCTGCAAAGAAAGAGTTGCCAAGGTGGCTTCCCTCTATAGAAATATCCATTGTGCCCGGGGTAGCATCTGTTGTGAAGCGTACAGTGTCTCCATCTCTCAGAACGGTATTGGAGAACTTCCCTAAGCCTATGTAGACAGACCAAGGTACCCGGTTTCTTGAGCCAGTTAGTGCAACATTGGTAACGCTGGGATTCGGACGCGCCATCGTGACTAGCTCCCTTCCCAGTCCCGTTGGCTGCTTCAACTCGAACCGATAACTACCTCGTGCGTCACCAGTTACGTTGATAGTAGATTTTTGCTGGTTAACCAAAATGGTATCGCCACTTTTGAAGCTTATACTAGGTAACTGGCCCCAGCGTAAAAAAGCGTATAAATCCACGGTACCTATGGTTCTGCTATTTCTTAAAATACGAATATCGCGGTAGCTTCCTTGGTTTTCTAAAACACCACCAGATTTATGCAAAAAGGATAAGACGCTATCTGTTTGCATTCCAGAGTACTGTCCTGGGTTTTTCACATAACCTGTAACAAAAACGTTGATTGGTGTGGCTGTGACTAGGTTTACATAAACATCAACCCCATCTTTGTATACGCTTCTTAGCTTTCCTCGAACTAATGCCGGTAGGTTGCTTGCAGGACTTCCAGCAACTTTAACCGCGCCAACTTCCGGTAGAAAAATATTACCTTGAGCGTCAACCGATGTTGTTTCATCTGCCTGTATAGCACCCCAAATATGCAGTGATACTGTGTCCCCTGGGGTAATAATGTAGCGGGGGTCCAGCCCATTACTTTGCTGTGCTGAAAAATTTCCTGAAAATAGGTTTGCACCAAAAGGTGGTGCAAGGTTAGTTTTTGATTCTTTGGGAATACCTTCATCAAAGGCTTGGGTTGTTGCATCAAGTCCAGAGGGTGTTGCTCCAAATGATGCTCCTGATAAAATTAAGAGACTGATGATGGTTGCTCTGATAACGCCTTTGGTAAGCTGATTACTTAACAGATAATTTTTCATTTTTTATGCCCAGCCTAGATTGTCTTTAATAGCAGAAATGAGTAATGCGAAAACACCCCACAACATCAAGCTAGCTAAAAAAGTGCTAAATGTCGAGTAGATACGTTCTGGCTCCAGAGACTCATCAGGCAGATGAGCAGGAACGATAATATCTAAATATCGTTGTTTTTGACTAGCTTCAATTTGTGCCTGCTTGAGGCTGGTGATGGCCGTCAAGTACAGCTTTTCAGTAAAGGCAAGTTCTGAAGTTAGTTGTTCTGTGTCAAGCACCATACGGGTAACTGTTTTACCGGTTGTTGGATCTGCCCACCTAGCTTGTTGTACAGCTGTCTGCTTCTTTAGTGAGTCAATTTCATTTTTCAATGATCGTACTTTAAGCGAATTACTCTGCATATAGTTGCTGAGGCTTTTAAGTTCGGCTTCTTTTGTCGCGATCTGCTGTTTGAGCGTTGCAACAATGCCTTGTTCGGCCTGAGCAGCCTGCTCTGCACTGATTACTTGCTCTTTCTCGTTAAAGCTAGCCAGTCTGGAGCGGATGGATAACAGCTCGGTTTCTGCCTTTATAACTTCATCCTGAGCAAACTTTAAGGCATCGGCTCTTGCCTCAGATGATAGGTCATTGATAAATCGTTCATTTATTTTTAGTACCGAGTTAGAAATTTTCTGTGCAATTTCTGGGTCGAAGGCAGTAACTTCTAACTTAGATATACCGGAAGCATTATCGTAAGATATATTGATAATCTCGCTACCCCAGTACTCTAGTAAATCCTCCTGTGTTGCATCTTGTGGGATTCTTGCCCACCAGTCGTACTTAAGATCACTGTAATGATCCATAAGATTGATATTGGGAAGTAGTTTTTCTAGAAAGTCATGTGAAACACTGTAATTGAGCACGGCTAGAGAGTCGGGAGTCGATGATGCCATACCCGTCAATCCTGTGACCATGCCGAGTACATCGGCCGATGCTTGTTCATTGCCTTGGATGATATATCTTGATTCTGAAATATATTTGTCACTGGCATAGTTAGAGTAATAAACGCCAGCAATTATGGTAGGTATAACCACAAATATAAAAAAAGTAAACTTATTGGATAGCATTGTGTTATTTACCTGTTTTTTGTGCCTTATGTGCTTCTATGCCCGATTGCAAGTCGCTAAATTGTTGAAGGTAGCCCTGTCCGTCAATCACAATGACCCGCTGGGCATATTTAGTTAAAAGCTCTGTACTTGTCGTTGCAAGAATCAGCGTCGCTTTTTTGGCTATTTCATCAAGCCTGTTTTGAATGTTTTTATTAAACTTGGGTTGGGGGTGGTTAAGTACGCCTGTCAGCTGATACACATCGCTATTCATTAAAAGTGAAGTAGAAATCGCAATCTTTCTTTTTAGTGTGGCGGGTTGACCCTTAAACTTTTGTTTTAGCTCCTTTCCTATGCTGGCAAACTCTTTGATATCTTTGATTATTCGATTTGAGTCCTGTCCATAAACTTTACAAATGAATCGAATACTTTCCTCGCAGCTCAATTCTCTATGGAAGTAGGCAGCATCGCCGATTGGTACAGTAAAGATGCCTTCTCTTTTTATCAGCCCCCTTGTTGGTGCTTCAACTCCGGAGATAAGCTTGAGTAAACTAGTAGTAGACCGTTCGTGAGATGAGAGCACGGCAACTCCCTCCTGCTCAGCAAAATCTATATTCGCCTCTAGCAAATGATAGGTTTGCTTTTTACGATTATTGACTTTTGAAACATTAATAAACTCCAGTTTCATACTCTAACTCTTTTTTGAGTTATTTTCTGCATCAATAAGCCTGCAAGTGTTGAGCATAGGATAAACCAAAGTACGTAGCTTAGTTCAAACAGTGTGCTTTCCCACGACCTGTAGAAGCTATCCCTCATTGACTCGACTATATGAAGCAGGGGGTTATACTTTATTATGGCTATTACTGATGGCGGAAACCGCTGGTCAGCAACAAAAATGACTCCAGATGTTAAGAATAGTGGCATGCTTAGTATTTTCCATACCTTTTCGTATGCGGGAATTATTGCTGACACCGAAGCGTTAAAAAGCCCAACTCCATATCCCAGTGCAATTGAAGCAATAGTAGTAAGTAGTATTCCAATTAAGTTGTCTATTTTATGGTCCCAATAACCTAGGTTTCCAAGCCCTATCAGTATGATCATGGATATAAGAATCAGGATTAGGGTCTCTGAGAGCAGGAATGCAATAGATATGTCAAAAGGTGAGGCATGTGTAGAATTCAGGATGCTTCGATATTGCTTGTTCATTTTTAGCATTTTGTTGGTGAGGCCCATACAGAGATTGTATGCAATAATGCCTGTAGCCAAGAACAGGACTAAGCTGTCTCCGATTGGGGTGGCTCTACCTAGAATTGTAAACATGGTGGTCAGCATAACTATTTGCCCCAAAGGCTTGGCAAGTGCTGTTAAGTAACCTATTTTCGTCTTGCCATGCTCTGTTAGTAACGCATGAATAAATAATGCATTGATAATTCTGGCCTTAACGCCGACAGCTTTGAAGAAAGCACTCATCGCTTAAGGGATCTTCACTACGAGAACAGGCGCACTTTCTTTCCAAGTTCCATTAATTAAGCAAGCTGTACGGCTTAAGTCTGCAGATATTGCTCGACATTCATGTCCATTTGCTGAGAAGTACTTAAACCGTCCGTCATAGTCTTTGGTGCTGGTCAATCTAGCTACAGTAGCAGTGTCCAAACTAGCTCTTCGTGGTTGCAAAAAATCGTATTCAAGTGGCTTTGTGGATGCAATTGGGGTTGTAGAAATCCCAAACAGACGCGACTTAATAGTACTACAACCACTCAGCAAGCTTGTGGTGATCAAAACGAGCAGTATCTTTTGAATATTCATGTAGGGGTTCTGGTTGTGATTGGATTTCTGAGTAAATATAGAGCAGAAGTCATGACCATGCTGTCTGTTTCTTATTTTGTCGCGCCAAATATAGCAAATCCTCCGACGAGTGGCAAAATGATAAAATTGCAGTCCCAAAGTTCTGAGGCCTCAGAAAGGAGAAATGCCCAAGCTTTTTCTGAGAAGGGCAGAGCATCTCAATCAGCCTTCTGCTAAAATTGCCTTCTTTATTTAAGTACCAGCTCAACAGGAGTTATTAATGTCATCTCGTAGTGTACTAGCCAACGCAGTCCGCGTCCTCAGTATGGACGCCGTTCAACAAGCAAAATCCGGTCATCCGGGTGCGCCAATGGGTATGGCTGATATAGCCGAAGTACTCTACAACGACTTCATGAAACATAACCCAACTAATCCAGCATGGCCAGACCGCGACCGTTTCGTGATGTCTAACGGCCACGCTTCAATGCTACCATACTCCGTGTTGCATTTAACCGGTTATGATTTGCCAATGTCGGAAATCCGCAACTTCCGTCAGTTACACTCCAAAACACCCGGCCATCCAGAGTATGGTTACGCGCCAGGTATCGAAACGACTACCGGACCACTGGGCCAAGGCCTCAGCAATGCGGTCGGTATGGCACTGGCTGAAAAAGTCATGGCTGCACAGTTCAACCGTGATAGTCACGCAATCGTAGATCATTTCACCTATGTATTCCTAGGCGATGGTTGCCTTATGGAAGGTATTTCCCACGAAGTATGTTCACTAGCTGGCACATTAAATTTGGGCAAGCTAATCTGCTATTACGATGACAACGGCATCTCGATTGATGGCGACGTAGTCGGTTGGTTCGCTGATGATACCCCTAAGCGTTTCGAGTCCTACGGCTGGCAAGTTATTGCGAATGTCGATGGTCACGATGCGGATGCGATCAAAGCCGCAACTGAGCAGGCTCAGGCAGAAACTAACAAGCCAACACTAATTTGCTGTAAAACAGTGATTGGTAAAGGCGCACCAAATAAGCAAGGCGGCCACAATGTACACGGTGAGCCACTAGGTGCAGACGAAATCGCTGCAACTCGCGAAGCAATGGGTTGGACGCTGCCACCATTTGAAATCCCTGACGATGTGTATGCCGGTTGGGATGCAAAAGAGCAGGGCGCTGCCGCAGAAGCAGAGTGGAATGCACGGTTCGATGCCTACAAAGCGGCATACCCTACAGAAGCCGCTGAGTTCTCTCGCCGTATGGCCGGAGACTTGCCAGCGAACTGGGAGCAGGCTGCTAACGATGCGGTTAAATCCATTGCAGAGCAAGCGTTAACTCAAGCAACCCGCGCTTCTTCAAAGACTGCATTGAATGCATTTGGCCCTCTGTTACCAGAGTTCTTGGGCGGCTCTGCCGACCTGACACCATCTAACAACACCTTCTTCAGTGGTAGCAAATACATCAACTCAAACCACGGAACAGATAAAGATTTCACCGGAAACTACCTCTCTTACGGTGTGCGTGAGTTTGGTATGAGCGCGATCATGAATGGTGTAACACTGCATGGCGGATTGATGCCTTACGGCGCAACCTTCCTGATGTTCTCAGAATACGCCCGTAATGCCCTCCGCATGGCTGCACTGATGAAAATCCGCAGCATCTTTGTTTACACGCACGATTCAATCGGCTTGGGTGAAGATGGCCCAACCCACCAAGCGGTTGAGCAAATTCCAACGCTACGCATGATTCCAAATATGAATGTATGGCGTGCCTGTGATGCGGTTGAGTCAGCTGTATCCTGGAAGTCTGCGATCGAAAAGAAAGACCAACCGTCTTGTCTGATTTTCTCACGTCAAAGTCTGCCTCATGTTGAGCGCGATGCTGCGACATTGGCGAACGTTAGCAAAGGTGGTTACATTATTAAAGATTGCGCCGGCACACCTGATGTCATCGTTATCGCCACGGGTTCTGAAGTTCAGCTCGCTTTGGAAGCAGCCGAGCAGTCACCAAAGAATGTACGCGTAGTCTCCATGCCATCAACTACTGAGTTTGATTGTCAGGATGCGGCTTATAAAGAGTCCGTTCTGCCAGCAGCAGTAACTGCGCGTGTAGCTGTTGAAGCCGCGATCATGGACGGTTGGTATAAATATGTCGGCATTAATGGCGCAATGGTTGGTATGACAGGCTTCGGCGAGTCAGCGCCAGCACCAGAGCTATTCGAGTACTTCGGTATCACGACTAAAGCCGTTCTGGAAGCCATTGAGCAAGTGACAGCCTAAGCGTCATTCTCGTGTCATGTTTAACGTTTACACTCTTAGTGTTAAAGAGGATTGATTAATGACTATTGTCAATATGACAGATCTGGAATTATCCGGAAAACGGGTGCTGATTCGTCAGGACCTGAATGTGCCGGTCAAAGACGGCAAAGTAACTTCTGCTGCGCGTATCGAGGCATCATTGCCAAGCTTGCGCACCGCATTGGATGCTGGCGCTAAAGTAATGGTGATGTCTCACTTGGGGCGTCCGACCGAAGGGGAATATGAGGAGCAATACTCCTTACAGCCCGTTGCAGATTACTTAGGCGAAGCCCTAGGCAAGCCAGTAAAGCTGATTACGGACTACCTGGAAAATGCCCCTGTACTAGAAGATGGCGAGCTGGCATTACTGGAAAACGTACGTTTCAATAAGGGCGAAAAGTCCAATGACGAAACTCTGTCTCGCCAGTACGCAAGCTTATGCGATATCTATGTCATGGATGCATTCGGTACTGCACATCGCGCGCAAGCCTCTACTTATGGTGCAGGTGAATTTGCCCCAGTCGCGGCAGCAGGCCCATTATTAGCGGGTGAGTTGGCGGCACTAAAACAGGCGTTGGATAATCCAGCCCGTCCAATGGTGGCGCTGGTTGGTGGCTCAAAAGTCTCTACCAAGCTGACTGTGTTAGAATCGCTGTCTAAAGTGGTTGACCAGTTGATCGTTGGCGGCGGCATTGCCAATACCTTTATTGCTGCAGCGGGTCATAACGTCGGTAAATCACTTTATGAATCAGATTTAGTCGATACCTGCAAAGCTTTAACCAAAGCCGCTATCGCCAATGGTGGTAGCATTCCAGTACCGGTTGATGTGGTCTGCGGTAAGGAATTTTCAGAAACAGCTGAAGCAACACTCAAGCCCGTTTCTGAAATTGCAGAAGATGATATGGTGTTTGATATCGGACCACAGTCGGCTGAAGAATTAGCAGAGATCATCCGCAATGCCGGAACGATTGTTTGGAACGGCCCGGTTGGCGTATTTGAATTCGACCAATTTGGCGAAGGCACCAAAGCCATTGCGATGGCGATTGCCGAATCAAAAGGCTTTTCGGTTGCAGGTGGTGGCGACACCTTAGCTGCTGTTGATAAATATGGTATCAGCGATAAGGTTTCCTACATCTCCACAGGTGGTGGCTCATTTCTGGAATTCTTAGAAGGTAAAAAACTTCCCGTCGTTTCCATGTTGGAAGCGCGAGCAAAAGGATAAAATAGACGCTATGAGACGAACGAAAATAGTAGCCACACTTGGACCCGCTACGGATACACCTGAAAGCATCGAAAAACTAATCGCTGCCGGTGTAAACGTAGTTCGATTAAACTTTTCTCACGGCTCGCCTGAAGAGCATGCGCATCGTGCAAAAATGGTACGCGACGCCGCTGCAAAGCTGGGGCGTACCGTTGGTATTTTGGGAGATCTGCAAGGCCCGAAAATCCGTATTGACCGCTTTAAAGAGGGCAAGATTGAGCTGGCTACTGGCGATATCTTCTTTCTTGATTCCGATATGGGTGTGAACGATGGTGACCAAAACGCCGTTGGCCTGACTTACAAAACATTGCCACAAGAAGTGCACGCTGGTGATGAGTTGTTGCTGGATGATGGCCGTATCGTGTTCTTGGTTAAAGGCGTCGTTGGTAACCGCATCGAGTGTGAAGTGGTTAATGGCGGTATCTTGTCTAACAACAAAGGTATCAATCGTCGTAACGGTGGTTTATCGGCCGATGCATTGACTGAGAAAGACATTCAGGACATCAAAACCGCAGCAGCCATCGAAGTTGACTTTCTGGCAGTATCCTTCCCGCGTTCAGCAGAGGACATGCACTATGCACGTCGCCTGATGAATGAAGCGGGTGGAAGTGCTGCGATGGTATCTAAGCTGGAGCGTGCTGAAGTTATTCATCAGCCAGTGTTGGATGAGATCATTACGGCCTCTGATGTGGTTATGGTTGCCCGTGGTGATTTGGGTGTAGAAATTGGAGATGCGCACTTGCCGCTGACTCAAAAGAACATCATTAACCGCTGCCGCACATTGAATCGTATTGTTATCACTGCAACACAGATGATGGAAACGATGATCGATAACCCGATCCCAACCCGTGCTGAAGTATTTGACGTTGCCAATGCGGTAATCGATGGTACCGATGCCGTGATGCTGTCAGGTGAGACTGCCGTCGGTAAGCACCCTTACAAAGTGGTCGAGATCATGTCGGAGATTTGTGAGCAGGCAGAGCGTTCACGCGACTCCAATGTCTCTAAGCACCGTATGGATCTGCATTTTGAGCGTGTGGATGAAGGCATTGCGATGGCGACCATGTATGCCGCTAATCACATGAACATCAAAGCGATTGGTGCATTAACTGAGTCGGGCTCAACCGCACGTTGGATGTCACGTATTAGTTCAGGGATTCCAATCTTTGCACTAACGACTCACGAGAAAACTTGCCGTTTGGTTAGCTTATATCGTGGTGTTTATCCCGTTATCCTGAAAGAGCCATTGACTGACCCACTAGTGGCTAACCGCGTGGTGGTTGATCACTTGTTGGCAGAAAAAGTGGTTTCAGAAGGCGATAACGTGATCGTGACTAAAGGTGATCTGATGGGGCGTGACGGTGGAACGAACCAGATGAAGATTATCCAGGTAGGCAACCATAAGCTTGCCTAAGTTAGAGTAATGCCGTAATTGGCAAGTCGTAAAAAAGAAACCGGCCGGTATTGAGTGAAATCAGTACCGGCCGGCTTCGTTTGGGGCAGGGAGGGATGATTAGTTAATCAGGCCCATGCTCTCCAACTTCAGAAGTACTTGATGCGCACAGTTGTCCACATCAACGTTCTCAGTCTCAATCACTAGCTCAGGGTTAACCGGAACATCATAAGGATCAGAGATCCCTGTGAACTCCTTGATCTTGCCTTCGCGAGCCAGCTTGTACAGGCCTTTACGGTCACGGCGCTCACACTCTTCGATAGTCGTCGCAACGTGAACTTCAAGGAATGCACCAAACGTCTCGATATCTTCACGAACAGCACGACGAGTGGTTGCATAAGGCGCGATAGGCGCACAGATCGCAATACCACCGTTCTTAGTGATCTCAGACGCAACATAACCAATGCGGCGAATGTTCAGATCGCGATGCTCTTTAGAGAAGCCTAGCTCAGATGACAGGTTTTTACGAACCAAGTCACCATCCAGTAATGTCACCGGACGACCACCCATCTCCATCAGCTTAACCATCAATGCATTAGCAATAGTGGATTTTCCTGAGCCAGAGAAGCCAGTAAAAAACACAGTGAAGCCTTGCTTAGCACGAGGTGGCTTAGAGCGACGCAGCTCTTGTACTACTGTTGGGAAAGAGAACCACTCAGGAATCTCTAGGCCTTCAGCCAGACGGCGACGCAGTTCAGTACCAGAAATATTCAGTACGGTGGTGCCTTCTTCAACTTCATCAGCGGCTTCATACTGAGCGCGCTCTTGCACATAAACCATGTGCTTGAAGTCAATCATTTCGATGCCCATCTCTTCCTGATGCTTGCGGAACAGATCTTGTGCATCGTAAGGGCCGTAGAAATCTTCGCCTTGAGAGTTATTGCCCGGGCCTGCGTGGTCACGACCAACAATTAGGTGAGTACAGCCATAGTTCTTGCGAATCAAACCGTGCCAAACTGCTTCTCTTGGGCCAGCCATACGCATCGCCAGGTTTAGCAGGCTCATTGTAGTGGTCGCGGATGGGTACTGATCCAAAACCGCTTCGTAGCAACGAACACGAGTAAAGTGATCGATATCGCCAGGCTTAGTCATACCCACAACTGGGTGAATCAACAAGTTAGCCTGAGCTTCTTTAGCGGCACGGAATGTCAGCTCTTGGTGTGCACGGTGCAGAGGGTTACGGGTTTGGAACGCAACCACACGACGCCAGCCCAGTTTGCGGAAATAAGCACGCAGCTCGTTTGGCGTGTCACGACGACCGCGGAAGTCATAATGAATAGGCTGCTGGATACCGGTAATAGCACCACCTAAGTAAACCGGGCCAGCCGTGTTGTGCAGGTAGTTTACTGCAGGGTGAGCGCTGTCATCTGCGCCAAATACCTTTTCAGCCTCAAGGGACTTATCTGGCGTCCAGCTATCAGAGATCGACAGAACAGCCAGAATTACGCCTTCCTGGTCGCGTAGAGCAATGTCCTGACCGGTTTCGATAGAATCTGCAAACTTTTGCGAAACATCTAACGTGATCGGCATAGGCCATAGTGAGCCATCGGCTAAGCGCATGTTTTCAACAACAGAGTCATAATCTTTTTGTGTCAAAAATCCTTTCAGAGGATTAAAGGCACCATTCATTAATAACTCAAGGTCACAAATTTGACGAGGAGTCAGATCCCATGATGGCAGGTCTGCAGCTTCCAGTTTAAGTTTTTGTGCACTTTCAGGGGAGACATACAGTTCCGTAATTGGTTGGTGGGACATTTGAGATAATCCTTTTTAAAAAAACATACCAATACACTAAATGCCCAACTTCAACAAAAGTTGAAATTGGGCTGATAAAACCATTACGACTGGCTTGGTCTACCAAATAACCAAGCAATAACCTTGTCAGCTGCTTGTTCCGGAGTTTGGTTTGTAGTATCCAAACGAATTTCCGGGTTGTTTGGAGCTTCGTAAGGGCTATCAATACCAGTAAAGTTTTTCAACTCTCCCGCACGTGCTTTTTTGTACAAGCCCTTCACGTCACGCTTTTCAGCTACTTCTAGCGGCGTCTCAATATAAATCTCAACGAACTCCGACTCAGGTAGCATCTCACGTACCATTCTACGCTCGCTGCGGAAAGGTGAGATAAATGCAGTCAGCACAATAAGACCGGCATCTACCATCAGTTTAGACACCTCACCAATGCGTCGAATATTTTCAACACGATCAGCTTCGGTAAAACCTAGATCCTTATTAAGACCATGACGCACATTGTCTCCGTCAAGCAAGAACGTATGTCTATTCATAAGGTTTAGTTTTATCTCAACCTCATTAGCAATAGTAGACTTTCCTGATCCAGAAAGACCTGTAAACCACAGCACGACCGGCTTTTGGTTCTTCAGGTTAGCATGCGCAGTACGATCAATCTCAGTCGCCTGCCAATGCACATTATCACTACGGCGCAAAGCGAAATTAAGCATACCTGCTGCGACAGTCGCATTGGTCATCTTATCGATCAAGATAAAACCACCTAGCTCATGTCCACCGCGCGCAATGTCATTGTAAGACTCAAACACCACACGCTTGTCAGTCGTTAATGAACAAACACCGATATCATTCAGTTGCAGTGTTTTTGCCGCGAGGTGCTCAATAGAGTTAACATCGACACGATACTTAGGGTGCTGAACAGTCGCATTAACCGATTGAGTACCGATCTTCATCAAATAGCTGCGACCCGGTAGCATCTCGTGCTCATCCATCCAAACCAATGTGGCTTCGAAGCTGTCAGCCGCTTCTGCAGGGTCTGCAGCAGCACAAATAACATCACCCCGTGAGCAGTCGATCTCATCGTTAAACGTCAGCGTAACAGACGCGCCTGCTGAGGCCTGGTCCAAGTCCCCATCCATCGTAACAATGCTTTTGATGGTTGATGTTTTACCAGAAGGCAATACTCTAATTTCGTCACCAGGCTTAACAATACCCGACGCAATTTGTCCGGAAAAACCACGGAAATCAAGATTAGGGCGATTAACCCATTGCACAGGAAAACGTAACGGGCCGCTTTGTCTTGTATCTTCACCAACATCAACGGTTTCCAAGTGACTCATCAGTGTTTGGCCGCTATACCACGGCGTATTTTCACTGACGGAGGCAATATTATCGCCCTTAAAGCCGGAGATAGGCATCGCCGTAAACTCAGCAATACCGATAGAGTCAGCAAATACACGATAATCAGAAACAATCTTGTCATAAGTCGCTTGGTCATAATTAACCAAGTCCATCTTATTCACAGCCAAAACGATATTCTTGATACCCAGCAAGTTCACTAAGTAACTATGGCGGCGAGTTTGCGTCAGTATACCTTTACGCGCATCAATAAGAATCACAGCTAGCTGAGAGTCTGATGCACCCGTTACCATGTTACGCGTGTATTGCTCGTGGCCCGGTGTATCAGCGACGATAAATTTACGCTTTTCAGTGGCAAAGAAGCGGTAAGCAACATCAATGGTGATACCTTGTTCGCGCTCGGCTGCAAGACCATCAACTAATAAAGCAAAGTCAATATCCTGTCCCTGAGTGCCACCCGCTTTTGATTCATCTTCCAGTGCTGAAAGCTGATCTTCAAAGATCATTTTGGAATCATAAAGCAGACGACCAATCAGTGTTGACTTACCGTCGTCGACAGAGCCGCAAGTAATAAAACGCAGCATCGTCTTTTCAAGGTGTGTATTAAGGTACTCTTCAACGTTCTCGGCGATGAGCGCGTCTGGGCGATAAGCATTATCACTCATTAGAAATACCCCTCTTGTTTTTTCTTTTCCATCGTCGCGGATGCATCTTTATCAATAGCGCGACCCTGGCGTTCAGACGTCGTCGTCAGTAGCATTTCTTGAATGACTTCTGGCAATGTTTTAGCCGTTGATTCAACAGCACCTGTCAGCGGGTAACAGCCCAAGGTACGGAATCGAATAGAGCGTTGAACAGGCACTTCGCCTGGTTCAAGCTGAAAACGATCGTCATCCACCATCACTATCATGCCATCGCGTTCAACTGTCGGACGCATCTCTGAGAGATAAAGGGGAACGATTTCAATGTTTTCAAGATAGATGTACTGCCAAATATCCAGCTCAGTCCAGTTAGACAGAGGGAATACACGAATAGACTCACCTTTGTTTTTGCGAGTGTTGTATAAGCTCCATAGCTCTGGACGCTGGTTTTTAGGGTCCCAGCCGTGGTTCTTACTACGGAAAGAAAAGATACGCTCTTTAGCGCGACTCTTTTCTTCATCACGGCGTGCGCCACCAAAAGCAAGATCAAAACCGTGCTTGTCTAGCGCCTGCTTAAGCCCTTCAGTTTTCCACATATCTGTGTGAAGACTGCCGTGATCAAATGGGTTAATTCCTTTATCCACAGCTTCTTGATTTTTATGAACCAGTAGCTCCATGCCTGCATCTTTAGCTGCTTTGTCGCGCAGCTTATACATCTCTTGGAACTTCCAAGTAGTGTCAACGTGTAACAGCGGGAATGGTGGAGGAGAAGGGAAAAATGCCTTTTTTGCTAAGTGCAGCATAACAGCGCTGTCTTTACCTACCGAGTAAAGCATGACTGGGTTTTCCGCTTCTGCGGCAGCTTCCCGAAGAATTTGAATACTCTCGTATTCCAGCTGTTTTAGATGGGTATGTTTCTTCATATTCACGACTTTATTCTGTAGTTAGTTAATATAGAGTTCACATCGAGTGTGTAAGTAGGCCGATTATAGGTGAGACTGTAAATCTAATAAAGTGATTTGATTCGATACTAGTATCACTTAAAAGAGAAAAATTGTTGTAATCATATCAAGCGCGAAACTTCTCAGCTTTGCCAGTCGCTTCATATTAAGCGCGGCCTTGCACGTAAGTCATGTGCTTGACCAGAGCAGTCGGCATCTAGTTCTGTTGTATCTGAGGATTTACTCGCCACTGTCGCCGCAATAATGACAAGCGCTTTTGGGGTGGGCTTAAAATCAATTGCAATTTTGTCCTATAGTTATATTAAGTTGCCTTAATATTATTTTTTGTGATCGAGAAGTAATACCTCTATTTGTAGCTAAATCAGTAGCTTATAGGTATTTTCTTGGTGCCATTTTTATGCTGCATAGCAATGCAGTCACTAATAATGATGATGACAATCGTTGATATTCGGGGCTCTTTGTTAGAATTAGGTTGATAATGTTTGGTAATATCTATATTCTGAACGGAAGTTGAACAGTGGCTCTAGTTTGCAATTGTTGGCTTATAGTGTGCTATGAAGTCGTTATATCACTACTTTGGATCTGTGAGGGAATTCAGAGTGAACAATGATGTAATTATGTTTAAATAATCGACTCTTCTGTTTGAAGGAAATCCCAACGAGAAATCATGCGTACTTTGTTAGTCAAGGTAGGGCGGTAGCTTGTGTCTACAGAATGGAATCGGGGAAAAGACTATGAATCAGAATATTGGTAAAGCTTGGTACGTGTTAATGAGCAAGCCACGGCAAGATGCCTATGCCGAAGAGCAGCTAAACAACCAAGGCTACACCACCTACCGACCACTCGCGATGCGCGAGAAACGCTTTCGCGGCAAGCTGGTTAAAGTGACTGAGTCGTTGTTTTCTCGTTACATGTTTGTTGAGCTGGACGCTGAGAATGACAACTGGGAGCCGATTCGCTCTACCTATGGGGTATCTAACTTCGTACGGTTTGGAAGCCTGCCGCTGAGCGTGCCTGATGTGCTGATCAGTAGCCTGAGAATGCGCGAAGACCAGTTCCAGGAAAGAGCTATTGATCTTGATCGCTTCCACCAAGGGGATGTGGTTACTATCAAGAGTGGTCCTTTTCAGGGGTTGGATGCGATTTTTGAGCGCTACAGTGGTGAAGAGCGTGCGATATTGCTGATGAGTATACTGAATGATCAGGCTAAGGTGGCTGTGTCGCCAGCGGATATTTGTAAGATTGCATAAGTTCTCGGATTAAGATGAGTTAATTCTCTCTTAACTACCTCCCTGCCAATTTGAATTTTTCTGATGCTACGAAAACATGGCAGGGCGGTAGCGCGTCCAACGCTACATGCAGCAGAGTTAAACACTTTCCTTTTTTTCCGTATCATAAAGTTAAAAATTCATGAAAATCTCAATTACAGGAATAGGTTACGTTGCTCTCTCCAATGCCATGTTACTAGCGCAGCATCATGAAATAGTTGCGCTGGATACTTACTTAGCAACTCACAGGCTGGATACGCGTCAGATCATTGACGGTGCTTGCTTTGATCCGCGTATTGGCAGCCTTACAACACCCGTCGTTTGGGTATGGCGGGTATTGCTTGTCGAAAGAGAAGCAATTATTGGCGAATTACAACCAAGTGCCGCAAAATTTTAGTTTTTTCTGGGATGACAGCTTAAGTTTATGAATAAACTAACCTGCTTTAAAGCCTATGACATCCGCGGCAGGCTGGGTGATGAACTGAACGACGACATTGCTTATCGTATCGGGCGTGCATACGGCACGTATTTAGGTGAAGGCAAAACTGTTGTGGTTGGCGGTGATATACGCCTCACCTCTGAGTCACTCAAACTTGCTCTCGCCAACGGTTTGATGGATGCAGGCACAAATGTCATCGACCTTGGCATGACAGGCACAGAAGAAGTCTATTTCGCCACCTTTCATTTGGGTGTTGATGGCGGCATTGAAGTGACAGCCAGCCATAACCCGTTGAACTACAACGGCATGAAGCTGGTGCGCGAAGGCTCAAAGCCAATCAGCGGTGACACGGGGCTAAAGGATATACAGCAGATGGCAGAGGCTAACGACTTCCCCTCTATTACCCAGCGCGGCACGCTATTCCAGCAGTCTTGTTTAACTGCTTATGTGCAACACTTGCTAACATATGTTGATATCAAGAACATCAAGCCAGTGCAACTGGTCGTCAATGCGGGCAATGGTGCGGCTGGTCGCATTATTGATGCACTCGAAGCTGAACTCCAGAACTTATACCTACCCATTCCCATTACATTTATCAAAGTGCATAACGAGCCAGATGGCATGTTTCCACACGGCATTCCGAATCCTTTATTGCCAGAGTGCCGTGCTGACACCAGTAATGCAGTATTGGCGCATAATGCTGATATGGGGATTGCGTGGGATGGGGATTTCGACCGCTGTTTTTTGTTTGATGAAAACGGCGGATTTATTGAAGGCTATTACATCGTCGGCTTGTTAGCGGAAGCCTTTCTACAGAAACAGCCGGGCGCAAAGATCATTCACGATCCGCGTTTAACGTGGAACACAGTGGATATGGTGCAAGCCAATGGAGGTACTCCCATTCAATCTAAAACAGGGCACGCTTTCATCAAAGAACGGATGCGAGCAGAAGATGCCGTGTATGGTGGTGAAATGAGCGCACACCATTATTTTCGCGATTTTGCTTATTGTGATAGCGGCATGATTCCGTGGTTGCTGGTAACTGAACTACTTTGCACCACCGGAAAACCTTTGTCTGCCTTGGTTGGCGAACGCATGATAGCCTATCCTTGTAGTGGTGAAATTAATTTTCGGGTTCAGGACGTACAAGCCAGTATTGCAGTAGTCAGCGCGTATTTCTTGGCAGACGCACCTGAAATTGATACTACCGATGGTTTAAGCATGGCTTTCACCGATTGGCGATTTAACTTGCGCGGGTCGAATACTGAGCCTGTGTTGCGTCTTAATGTAGAAAGCCGTGGCGATACTGCACTCATGCAACAGCAAACACACTTGATTAGCCAATTGATTCAAAACTCATGACCACACCTAGCATTACACCTGTTATTTTGTCCGGCGGTTCAGGCACGCGTTTGTGGCCTCTGTCACGCCAGTTACGTCCGAAACAGTTCCTGCCCTTGGTAGATGAGCTGACGTTATTCCAAAATACCGTGCAACGCTTGCAGGGCATCCCCCAGTTGGAAGATGCATTGGTGGTGTGCAATGAGGAACATCGCTTCATGGTGGCGGAACAATTGCGTGAATTGCGACTTGGGCATCAAGGTATTTTGCTGGAGCCGGTTGGACGTAACACCGCCCCGGCTCTTGCGTTGGCGGCTTTGCACCTCACCCAGCAAGGTAAGGCCGATGCTTTGATGCTGGTGCTACCTGCCGATCATGTGATTGCGAATGAAGGCGCGTTTCAGCAAGCTGTACAGCAAGCAGCACTTGCCGCTCTTGATGGCTACCTCACCACTTTTGGGATTGTGCCGCAGCGGGCGGAAACAGGGTATGGCTACATCCGTCAAGGTGGAGATTTGGTGGGTTTATCTGCCAAACGGGTCGCCGCTTTTGTGGAAAAGCCGGATGCCGTGACCGCACAAACCTATGTCGACAGTGGTGATTATTTGTGGAATAGCGGAATGTTTCTGTTCCGCGCCGATCGTTTGTTGGCTGCACTGAAAGAATACCAACCAAAGGTATTACAGACTTGCCAATCGGCACTTGCTCACCCTAACCACGATCTGGATTTTATTCGTTTGGATGCGACAGCATTTGCGGCTGCACCTGCCATTTCGATTGACTACGCGGTAATGGAGAAAACGCAGGATGCGGTGGTGATACCGCTGGATGCGGGTTGGAACGATGTCGGGGCATGGTCAGCAGTGTGGGATGTCAGCCAGCAAGATGCGCAACAAAATGTATTGCGCGGCGACAGCTTAACGTATCAGGCTTACGGTAATCTGGTTCATGCTGAACATCGTCTGGTGGCGTTAGTGGGTGTTGATGATTTAGTGGTCGTGGAAACCAAAGATGTGGTCATGGTGGCGCACCGTAACCAAGTGCAGGATGTCAAACATATCGTCAGGCAACTTCAAGCCCAACAGCGCAGCGAAGCCAGTGTGCACCGTGAGGTCTACCGCCCGTGGGGAAGCTATGATTGCATCGACGCAGGCGGGCGCTTTCAGGTCAAACGCATTGTGGTCAAACCGGGTGCGAAACTCTCTTTACAAATGCACTATCACCGTGCGGAACACTGGATTGTGGTTAGCGGCACGGCGGAAGTGCGCTGCGGAGATAAAACCCTGCTGTTGACAGAAAACCAATCCACTTACATTCCGCTGGGTGAAACCCACTCCCTCAGCAATCCGGGCAAAGTGCCGTTGGAAATCATTGAGGTGCAGTCGGGCAGTTATCTGGGTGAGGATGATATTGTGCGCTTTGAAGATGTTTACGGACGTGCAAATTAACTCACCTTCCCCAGCAGGGGCAGGGAGCAAAAGAACAGATAGGATAAACAATGACAGAGACTAATAAAAAAGTTGCGTTGATTACCGGCATTACCGGACAGGATGGAGCGTACCTTGCCGAATTTTTGTTGGAAAAAGGTTACGTGGTTCACGGGATCAAACGCCGTACTTCACTGTTCAATACTGACCGGATTGATCATCTTTATCAGGATCCACACGAAGCAGAACGTCGCTTTGTGCTACATCACGGAGACATGACTGACTCCAGCAGCCTGGTACGCATTATCCAACAAGTACAGCCTGATGAAATTTATAACCTCGCGGCACAAAGCCATGTAGCGGTGAGTTTTGAAGAGCCTGAATACACTGCCAACTCCGACGCATTGGGCACATTGCGGGTGCTGGAAGCCATCCGCATTTTGGGGCTGGAAAAGAAAACCCGTTTTTACCAAGCCTCTACTTCAGAGCTGTATGGCCTGGTACAGGAAACTCCGCAAAAAGAAACCACGCCCTTTTACCCGCGCAGCCCTTATGCGGTGGCCAAGATGTACGCCTATTGGATCACAGTCAACTACCGGGAGGCGTATGGGATGTATGCCTGTAACGGGATTTTGTTTAACCACGAATCTCCTAAGCGCGGCGAAACGTTCGTGACCCGCAAGATTACCCGTGCCTTGGCGCGTATCAAGCTAGGGCTGCAAGATTGTCTGTTTCTGGGCAACATGGATGCCAAGCGCGACTGGGGACACGCTAAAGACTATGTGGAAATGCAATGGCTGATGCTGCAACAGAATAAGCCTGAAGATTTCGTGATTGCCACGGGTGTGCAGTACAGTGTGCGTGAATTTGTGGACATTGCCGCCAAAGAACTGGGAATAGAGGTGCGCTGGGAAGGCGAAGGGGTGGATGAGAAGGGCTATGATACCAAGGGCCAGTGTATTGTGGCAGTTGACCCGCGTTATTTCCGACCGACAGAAGTGGAAACGCTGTTAGGTGACCCCAGCAAAGCCAAGGAAAAGCTGGGCTGGACACCGCGCACGACATTTTCAGAACTGGTGCAGGAAATGGTGCAGGAAGATTTGCGCATTGCTGAGCGGGATGAGTTGACCAAGAAACACGGCTTTAGTGCCTTTAACTACCATGAATAAAAATGCAAAAATCTTCGTCACCGGGTATCGAGGTATGGTCGGTAGTGCGTTGGTACGTCGCCTGCAAGCGGGTGGCTATACCAACATCATCACCCATTCACGGCAGGAGCTGGATTTACTCAACCAAGCAGCTGTACAACAGTTTTTAGCGGATGAGCAGCCGGATTATATTTTTATTGCAGCGGCGAAGGTGGGCGGTATCCATGCGAATAATACCTATCGGGCGGATTTCATTTATCAGAACCTGATGATTGAGGCGAACCTGATTCATGGAGCGCATTTGGCTGGGGTGCAGCGGCTGATATTTTTGGGCAGCAGCTGCATTTATCCGCGTGATTGCCCGCAGCCGATTAAGGAAGAATTTTTGCTGACCGGGGCGTTGGAATGCACTAATGAACCGTATGCGATTGCCAAGATTGCCGGGATCAAGTTGTGTGAGGCGTATAACGCGCAGTATGGGCGGCAGTATGTGAGTGTGATGCCGACCAATTTGTACGGACCGAATGATAATTATGACCTAGAGACGAGTCATGTCCTGCCTGCCCTGTTGCGTAAAGCGCATGAGGCGAAGTTACGTGGGGATAAGGAACTAGTGGTGTGGGGGACGGGTACGCCACGACGCGAATTTTTGTACGTGGATGATCTGGCGGATGCCTGCGTGTTTTTGATGGAACAAGGTTATGCAGGATCGTTACTGAATATTGGCACGGGGCAGGATGTGACTATTCGGGAACTGGCGGAAACCATTATGGATGTGGTGGGGTTTACGGGACGGATTGTGTTTGATGCGAGTAAGCCGGATGGGACAATGCGGAAGGTGTTGGATGTGTCACAGTTGAGTGCCCAACATTGGCGAGCCAGTAAGTCGTTGCCTGCGGGAATTGCCGATACTTACGAGGCTTATAGGTCTGCGCTGTGAAGGGTAAATTCGATGAATACCTCGGAGGCTTATGTTAAACAAGGTTTTGACAACTCAGCCTGAGCCGCAGCCTATCAGGTCGCTGCTTTTTGGTCTATGGCAACATATCAATCCACGTCGTCGTCGCCAGTTCGGCTTATTACTCATATTAATGGTACTAGCCTCTTTTGCTGAAATTATCAGTATTGGGGCGGTTTTGCCGTTTCTTGGGGTTTTGACTGCACCGGAACAGGTATTTGAACATGCTGCTGCTCAACCCTTGATTCAAGCATTGGGATTAAGCGAACCAAAGCAGTTATTGTTGCCGTTGACAATTGCATTCGGATTGGCAGCCGTAATGGCTGGGGCAATGCGCCTGTTATTGTTGTGGGCGAGTACGCGCTTGTCTTTTGCCACAGGTGCTGATTTGAGCATTAGTATTTATCGCCGCACCCTCTATCAGCCTTATGCAGTTCATTGTGCGCGTAATAGCAGTGAGGTAATTACTGGTATTTCGACCAAAGCTAATCAGGTGATTAGTCAGACTATTGTCCCCATTGTGACCTTAATCAGCTCTGGTATTATGTTGATCATGATTTTGGTGGCACTGTTTGCGGTTGATCCTTTGGTGGCACTGGCTGTGTTTGGTGGATTTGGTTTGATTTATGCGTTGATTATTCGTCTGACACGCCAACGTTTATTAATAGGTAGCCAGCGTATTGCGCATGAGTCAACGCAGGTGATCAAGTCGCTACAAGAGGGTTTAGGGGGGATTCGTGATGTACTGATTGACGGTAATCAAGCGACCTATTGCCAAGTTTACCGCAACGCCGATTTACCGCTACGTCGTGCCCAAGGTAATAATTTATTTATCAGCAGTAGTCCGCGCTTTGGTATGGAAGCTTTAGGGATGTTGTTGATTGCGTTGCTGGCTTATGCATTGGCTCAGGAACCGGGCGGAGTAGCCAAAGCTATTCCAGTGTTAGGTGCTCTGGCATTGGGTGCCCAACGCTTATTACCTGTGCTACAACAGGCTTACAATGCTTGGTCACAGATTCGCGGCGGACAAATGTCCTTACAGGATACACTAGCCTTGCTGGAACAACCCCTTCCTACTTATGCTGAGCAGTCGGTGAATGAAGCATTGGTGTTCACACAACAGATCCAACTTCAACAATTAGCGTTTCGCTATAGTGCTGAAACACCGTGGATACTACGTGATATTGATCTGACTATTCCTAAAGGCGGCCGTATTGGTTTTATCGGTGCCACCGGCAGCGGTAAAAGTACCTTACTTGATATTATTATGGGTTTGTTGCCGCCTACCGAAGGAACCTTGGCTATTGATAGTCAGGTGGTCACAGAGGATAACCAAAGAGCCTGGCAACAGCATATCGCCCACGTCCCACAGAGTATTTTCTTGGCGGATAGCACAGTGGCAGAAAATATTGCTTTCGGTATCCCCAAAGAGCAGATTGATTATGGGCGTATCAAACTGGCAGCCAAACAGGCGCAAATCGCTGAGAGTATTGAAAGCTGGCCCGAACAATACCAAACCTTTGTGGGTGAGCGCGGTATCCGCTTATCCGGTGGTCAACGGCAACGAATTGGGATTGCCCGCGCACTGTATAAACAAGCGGACGTTATCGTGTTCGATGAAGCCACCAGTGCACTGGATACAGAAACGGAGCAGGCTGTCATGCAGGCGATTGAAAGCCTTAGTGATGACCTCACGCTTATTATCATTGCGCACCGACTGACAACCCTGAAAAACTGTACGCAGATTGTGGAGTTGGGGGATGGGCATATCAAACGTATCGGCAGCTACCAAGACATTATCAGCGACTCCGTAGCTATTTAGTCAAACGATAAGGAACAGCAAACTCATGCTTAACAACTCCTCCATTTTGGTGACGGGCGGTACAGGCTCTTTTGGTCATACCTTCATACCGATGACGCTTGCCAAATACAATCCCAAAAAAATCATCATTTATTCTCGTGATGAAATGAAACAATGGGAAATGGCAAAACGGTTTCAAGATGATCCACGAGTACGCTTTTTCATTGGCGATGTGCGAGACAAAGACCGTTTGTACCGTGCTTTGGATGGTGTTGATTATGTTGTTCATGCCGCAGCAACCAAAATTGTACCAACGGCAGAATATAATCCTTTTGAATGTGTAAAAACGAATATCAACGGTGCAATGAATCTAATTGATGCTTGCATTGATCAGGGAGTGAAACGAGTTGTCGCCCTTTCTACCGACAAAGCCAGTAGTCCTGCCAATTTGTATGGTGCAACCAAGCTGGCTTCGGATAAGTTGTTTGTAGCTGGCAACTCTTATACAGGTGGTAAAGAAACACGCTTTGCGGTGGTGCGTTACGGTAATGTTATGGGTTCACGGGGTTCGGTTATACCGTTTTTCCTATCAGTTGCTGATAAGGGTATCTTGCCGATTACCGATGCGCGGATGACCCGTTTCATGATCACCCTTGAGCAGGGAGTAGAACTGGTTTGGCACGCTTTTGAGGACATGGTGGGCGGTGAAATCTATGTTAAAAAGATTCCGTCGATGAAAGTGACCGATGTTGCGCATGCAATTGCGCCTGATGCTGAACAACAGATAGTCGGTATTCGCCCCGGTGAAAAACTGCATGAGCAGATGATTAGCACAGAAGATGCTCATCATACCTATCAGTACCCTGATCACTTCAAAATTTTACCTGCTATTCATAACTGGAGTAACGATCCAATTCGGATTAAAGATGGGGTAAAAGTACCGGAGGGTTTTGTGTATGAGAGTGATAGTAATACCGAATGGATGAGTATTGACGCGCTCAAAGAATGGATTGAGCAGAATCAGCATAAAATTGGAAATATCTAAATGAGCGTTATCCCTTATGGTCGACAAGACATCAGTGAAGCCGATATTCAGGCAGTAGTTGATGTATTGCGTTCCGACTTCCTAACCCAAGGGCCTGCTGTTCCGGCTTTTGAGCAAGCAATCAGTGATTACTGCGGGGCACAACATTCGGTGGCGGTTAATAGCGCTACCTCTGCTTTGCATGTTGCTTGTTTGGCGTTAGGGGTTGGTAAGGGCGATGTGGTTTGGACTAGCCCGATTACCTTTGTCGCCAGTGCCAATTGTGCGTTGTATTGTGGGGCAAGTGTTGATTTTGTCGATATAGACTCGCGCACTTATAATTTAAGTGTTGAGCAGTTACAGATTAAGCTGGAACAGGCACGGCAGCAGAACCGCTTGCCCAAAGTGGTGATTCCGGTGCATTTGTGTGGGCAGCCTTGCGAGATGGAGCGGATTCATCAGTTAAGTCAGGAATTTGGGTTTAAGATTATTGAAGATGCCTCCCATGCGATTGGTGGTAAATATCAGGGTCAGCCGATTGGTTCGTGTCGTTACAGTGATATAACCATTTTTAGCTTTCATCCGGTGAAGATTATCACCACGGCTGAAGGTGGAATCGCTGTTACCAATCGTATAGAACTTGCGGAAAAGATGGCATTGTTGCGCAGTCATGGTATTACCCGCGATCCGGCACAGATGACACACGAATCGGATGGGGCATGGTATTACCAGCAAATTAATTTGGGCTTTAACTACCGCATGACGGATATGCAGGCGGCTTTGGGGCTTAGCCAAATGCAGCGATTGGATACATTTGTGGAGCGTCGGCATGAATTAGCACAACGGTATAATGAACTGCTGGATCACCTCCCGCTTACTTTGCCTTGGCAGCACCCTGATGGTTATTCTGGCTTGCATTTGTATGTGATACGGCTGCAACTAGAGGCGATTAAAGTGACACATCGGGAAGTGTTTGATGCGCTACGCCAACAAGGTATTGGAGTCAATCTACATTATATTCCGGTGCATACCCAGCCTTATTATGAGGCGATGGGGTTTGAATCTGGGGATTTCCCTGAAAGTGAACGGTATTATCAGGAAGTGATTAGCCTACCAATGTTCTTTGCAATGACCGATGAACAACAAGAGACAGTTTGTTCGAGACTAACAAAGATTTTACGAGCATGAATGTTGCCATTATTCCAGCACGCGGGGGAAGCAAGCGCATTCCTCGGAAAAATATCAAGGATTTTTGTGGCAAACCGATGATTGCCTGGTCGATTGAAGCGGCTTTACAAAGTGGCTGTTTTGAGCGGGTTATTGTTTCTACCGATGATGAAGAAATTGCGGAAGTAGCATTGCGTTTTGGCGCAGAAGTACCCTTTATGCGACCTGAGGAACTATCGGGTGATTTTGTTGCGACGATTCCAGTCATCAAACATGCTATTCAATGGTTAGAGGCTAATAAAATTATACCAGACTGGGTATGCTGTATTTACGCAACAGCTCCATTTATTTCTGCTAATGCGTTGAAAAGTGGACTTACGTTAATCCAGCAACAAGATGCCGATTATGTTTTCTCTGTTACCAGTTATGCGTTTCCTATCCAACGGGCGATCAAACTTCAGCAAAATGATACAGTACAAATGTTTTCCCCAGAGCATTTCAGTACCCGCTCTCAAGATTTGGATGAAGCCTATCATGATGCTGGGCAGTTTTACTGGGGAGCAAGAACTGCTTGGCTAGAAGAAAAAACTATTTTTTCCTCAGAATCCTATCCTGTTATTTTACCTAGGCATCTAGTTCAAGACATTGATACCCAAGAAGACTGGATAAGAGCTGAGTTAATGTTTAAAGCGATAGAGAAAAATAGCTGATATGGTAGTTTTCTTCCGCGTCGATGCTTCCATCCAAATAGGCAGTGGCCATGTGATGCGTTGTCTGACGTTGGCGAATGCGCTGAAAAATGAAGGTGCAAACTGCACTTTCATTTGCCGTGAACATAGCGGCAATATATTGGCGTTAATCCAAAGCAAAGGGCATGGTGTTGTTGCCTTACCGACTAAGGAGGCCAACATTGCGCTTACCAGTCAACATCCACGACAGGAATATCTGTCTTGGCTTGGCGCAACACCAGATGAAGATGCAGGGCAAACTATAGCGGCGATCCAATCACTAACGGTTGATAAGCCCACTTGGTTGATTGTAGATCATTACGCTTTAGACAGAAACTGGGAAGAGCAACTAAGACTGTATTGTCAAAAAATCATGGTGATTGATGATTTGGCAGATCGCCAGCATGATTGCGACTTATTGCTGGATCAAACCTTTGGACGCGATGAATGCGATTATCAGGCACTTGTCCCTGAACATTGCACCATCCTTACCGGCTCTTACTATGCGCTGTTACGCCCTGAATTTGCCCAATGGCGTGAATACAGCCTGCAACGCCGCCAACAACCACAGTTAAAACAGTTGCTGATTACTTTGGGTGGTGTTGATAAGGATAATGTAACAGGACAAGTCCTCACTGCCTTAGCAACTAGTCAGTTACCCAACGATTGCCAAATTACCATCGTCATGGGGGAACACGCTCCTTGGCTGAAAAGCATTAGAGCACAAGCCCAACAACTACCTTGGCCTACTGAAGTCAAGATCAATGTCACCCATATGGCTGAACTAATGGCTAACAGTGATTTCTGCATTGGCGCGGCAGGAAGCACGACATGGGAACGTTGTTGCCTTGGTTTGCCGACGATTCAATATGTTATTGCAGAAAACCAAAAAAAAATTGCCACACAATTGCAACTAATTAATGCTATTTTGTGGCTAAAAGAAATAAATACGATTAACAAACAAATCATTCTTGCAAAAAGCTATCAGAAAAAACTGACTTTTAGTTGTGCCATCATATGTGATGGACAAGGAACACAAAAGATAACAAAAAAAATCTTTAACTTAAATCAAGACAACGAAGAACTACGATTGCATCCTATTTCCATAGACGACAATGTATTTCTAAAAAGTCTACAAACACCAGAAATTAGGAAATTTTTCAAAAGCTCTCGAACTCCCAATGACAATGAACATCAAGTATGGTTTCATGCTATTTATAACAGTAAAGAATCACTAATTTTTCTCATTGAGCATCATAGAAAAAATGTGGGTATGATTAGAGTTGACAATATCAATAGTTCATCACCAGAAATTTCAATAATTATATCGCCTGCATATTCTGGAAAAGGTTTTGGTACAAGCTCTTTAAAGAAAATAATAAAAACATTTTCAGCGCAACCATTAAAAGCAACAATTCATTGCCAAAATACAGCATCAATAAGAACATTTGAAAAAGTGGGATTCAAAAAAATAGACGATAAAAAAGAATTTTTCGAGTACTACTTAAACATATGAACACATACATTGTAGCAGCAGTTGGTGAATGGAATGAACGAGCCTTTGACTCTATTTGCAAAAGATTAAATGGAATGTGGCTATTTTGTAGCACACCAGATAATTTAGAAGGCTTACTCAAAGAGAATAAACCTCGGTATATATTTTTCCCACATTGGCGTTGGATTGTTCCAGAACATGTCATTAGCAACTTTGAATGTATCTGTTTTCATATGACAGATGTCCCTTACGGGCGTGGTGGCTCACCTTTACAAAATTTAATCGTGCGTGGACATAAGGATACTAAACTTACTGCCTTGCGTATGGAAAAAGGGTTAGATAGTGGCCCGATATACTCAAAAGAATCTTTATCACTGGCTGGCTCAGCTCATGAAGTTTACCAGCGAGCAACAGCATTAACATGGGATATGATTCAAGAAATCATCATAAGCGAACCGACACCCGTAGCGCAGACAGGTAATCCAACACTCTTCAAGAGACGAACACCACAGGAAAGCGAAATTCCTGATAGCCTCACCTTAGAGCAGGTTTATGATTATATCCGCATGCTTGACGCACCGGGCTATCCGCAAGCTTTTCTGGATATAGGCGACTATCGTTTAACATTTCAAGAAACCAGTTTCAATAGTGATGAATTAAAAGCTCATGTCACTATTCGCCTAAAGGATTAAATAATGTCATATATCACGATTAATAATAAAAAAATTGGGCAGCAGCATTCTCCGTATATTATTGCCGAGCTGTCTGCCAATCATAATGGCTCACTACAAGCAGCACTTGACACCATTACAGCAGCAAAGCAGTGTGGTGCTGATGCAATAAAATTGCAAACCTACACCGCCGATACAATGACTATTGATTGTGACAAAGAACAGTTTCGCATTAAAGGTGGGTTATGGGATGGCTACAAACTATATGACCTTTATCAATGGGCGCAAACCCCTTTTGAATGGCATAGAGCCATGTTTGACCATGCTAACCAGATAGGAATCACTTGCTTTTCTACCCCATTTGATGAAAGCGCAGTAGACTTACTGGAAGATTTAAACACACCCGCTTATAAAGTTGCTTCATTTGAGGCAACCGATTTGCCTCTAATCCGGTACATTGCCTCCACTAAAAAGCCGATGATTATGTCAACAGGCATGGCTAATTTGGAAGAAATAGAAGAAATGGTAGCCACCGCGAAAGAAGCAGGTTGTCAGGATCTTATCATATTGCACTGTATCAGCAGCTACCCAGCACCTATTGAACAGTCAAATCTCTTAACCATTCCTGATATGCAAAAACGCTTAGGCGTTCAAATTGGTTTATCAGATCATACCGTTACCAATACGGCAGCGATAACCGCAATTGCTTTGGGGGCAACTTTAATAGAAAAACACTTCATCTTAAATCGAAAAAATAAAGGGCCTGATTCAGAGTTTTCTATTGAACCTAAAGAACTAACAGAACTGTGTCAAACAGCGAAAGACGCATGGTTAGCATTAGGCAAACCTGGCTATGACCGCAGGCCTGCCGAAGAGGCTAATGTTAAATTTAGACGTTCCATTTATTTTGTAAAAGATATAAAGCAGGGTGAGTGCATTACCGAAGATCATATCCGCCGTATTAGACCTGGCTTTGGACTTCCCCCCAAATATTATTCAGATCTATTGGGTAAAGTCGCTAATCAAGACATATCAGCAGGTACGGCAACTTCTTGGGATTTGATCAATGGCTAAAACTATTCTTGTCGTCGCTGCCCATCCCGATGATGAAATTCTCGGTTGTGGTGGCACCATTGCAAGACACCTAGCCGAAGGCGATAACGTACACATCGTATTCATGGCAGACGGTGTAAGCTCTCGCGGTATTTGCCCCAACTCGGCAGAACACCAAGAACGCAATCACGCCGCCTACCAGGCCAGTCAAGCATTTGGCATTACCCCCCCCCTAACGTTTCTGGGTTTTCCAGACAACCGCATGGATACCATTGCCTTACTCGACATTACCCAAGCCTTAGAAAAAGTGATCAAAACCATCCAACCAGAAATCATTTATACCCACCACTTTGGCGATCTGAACATCGACCACCAGATTGTTCATAAAGCCGTAATGACCGCCTGCCGTCCTCAAGGTGACTACAGCGTAAAAACCATCCTGTGCTTTGAAATTCCCTCCAGCACAGAATGGCAAGCACCCAATAGCGGACAGGCATTTGAACCCACCTGGTTTGTTGATATTAGTGATACGCTGGAAATTAAAATGAAAGCATTACAGGCTTATCATGAAGAAATGCGCGAATGGCCACATCCAAGATCTTATGAGAATGTGGAAATGCTGGCGAAAAATCGAGGAGCTGTTGTCGGAAAGAAAGCAGCAGAAGGATTTATGTTGATGCGAGGTGTAATTTGAATGAAAATTGCTCTAATTGAGCCATCCGCTAGGGTGCAAACTGCACTGTCACAGTACTTCAGTTTATTTACTGATCATTATTTTTCTCCCAAGGCAGTTAAACCCACTGATTATCCAGAATCTTACAGCTTTAGTGATTTTGAATATTGCGCTAGTTATTTTGAATCAATTTCACCTACCTATACTCGTTGGAAGGGTGCTTCTGTCTCCTACTTTGATTTGAGACGAAATTTTATAGCGAAAGCAGGCTCAATAGCTCGCCTGATGCAGGAAAAGGAGATTGGACACATAATTATATTCAGTTCATCTCCCCATCATATTAATACCGAACTATTTATCGCTGCTGCTCGTGCCTCAAACGCAAGAGTTATTTGTTTAAGAATTACAGTTTTCGGCGGAAAGTTACTGCCAATCTTTTATAACGGACTCAGCACTCCTCCAGAAGTCGTTTCTGGTCGCTACTCAAATGAAGATGCAGAGCCCTTAATTAAGGATTTTTACAACAATGCTGTAAAAAAATTACCCCCCAAAATTAACTCTAAGTCAGTATTTTGGAAAAAAAGTTTCACATTTTCACTGTTACGAATATTGTATGAATTTAGCAAATTAATGACAAAAAAATATGTTCTCAATAGAAACAATGTCCAGCATAGCTTATTTCTAGACACGTATACTATTGGCGATCATCTTAGACTGGTTTTCAACCAGAAGGTTTACCTTAAAGCATTTGCTCGACTTTCCCGCACTGATAAATGTGATTTTACTGTCATGGCACACTTACAACCGGAAGCAACTTCTTTTCCAGATGGCGGTAGACTGTATGATCATAAATTAATATGCGACTTACTTAGTGAAGCTACTGATCACAAAGCCACCATTGCTTTTAAAGAACACCCCGCAACCTTCTGTTACCAAAGCGAGGTTATAGGTTTCACAAGAGTTGGGCTATTTAGAACCAGTCAGTTCGCCCATGAAATATCTTGTTCGAAGGTCAATGTAACTGAAACCCTACAGGGTTTTCCTGTAACTCTGACAGGTTCAATTGCCTTAGAAAGAAGTTTAGTTGGCCTGAAAACAGTTGTCCTTGGCAATCCTTGGTATGGAAGTTTGCCGGGAACTGTAAATCTTGACGATGTTAATCAGCTGCTATCTGAATGCCCATCCTCAGCTTCAATTGATCTCCAAGATCAAGCTTACAGCTATCTATTAGATTTATTACAAAATCGGCTATTGACAAATCCTGTAGGTATTGGAAATGGAGGTAAAATTGATCATTCATCAGATTGGACTTCTTTTATCGACAGCTTAACTAAGCTCTGTGATGACCTTGAAAACTCTTAATTGGGGTGTAGTCGAATCTTCATTTGCCAATCTTAATCGCCAGAGCAACAGCGAGGGTGAGCGCAGATAACATGACCTCGTTAGTATTTTTTTTGCACAAATATCCTCCTCGCTCATCTGATTTTAGAGACATCATCATATGCCACATAATCAAAATATTCTTGTTACTGGGGCCGACGGCTTCATCGGCTCACACCTAACCGAACTGCTCGTGCGCGAAGGCTACCAAGTCAAGGCATTATCGCAATACAACTCCTTCAACAACTGGGGCTGGTTAGAAGATGTAGACTGCCTAAATAAAATAGAAGTCTTGACGGGTGATGTACGTGACCCTCATTACTGTAAACACATTACCAAAGATGTTGATGTTATCTTTCATCTGGCAGCATTAATTGCAATCCCTTACTCTTACGTTGCTCCAGATAGTTATGTGGATACCAATGTCAAAGGCACGCTTAACATCTGCCAAGCTGCATTGGAAAATGGGGTAAAACGCATTATTCATACCTCAACCAGCGAGGTTTACGGTACTGCACAATATGTGCCTATTGATGAAGCGCATCCCCTACAACCGCAGTCACCCTATAGTGCCTCCAAGATTGGTGCTGATATGATGGCAATGAGTTTTTACAACGCTTTTGATTTGCCTGTGACCATTGCCAGACCGTTTAATACTTATGGGCCGCGCCAATCAGCCAGAGCCATTATCCCGACCATTATTTGTCAGATAGCAACAGGACAGAAACAGATAAAGTTGGGTGACTTATCCCCCACCCGCGATTTCAATTATGTTGAAGATACTTGCAGAGGTTTCCGGGCGTTGGCACGTTGCGATGAAGCGATTGGCAAGACCGTTAATATTGCCTCCAACTATGAAATATCTATGGCGGATACCCTAAATATTATCCGTGAGTTAATGCATAGCGATGTGGAATTCATCACGGATGAACAACGTCTACGCCCTGGTAAATCAGAAGTCTTCCGACTTTGGGGTGAAAATCGCTTGATCCGTGAATTGACAGGCTATGAGCCACAGTATGATATTCGTGCCGGTTTACAAAAAACCATTGATTGGTGTACCCGGCCTAGCAATTTGGCGAAGTACAAAGCCACTATCTATAATGTTTGAGTACGGCAATGTATCAACAGTTAATTGAATTTGTACGGGATCACTACCAAACCACGGCATTTATCCCGCTTCATGCCCCGATATTCAATGGGCAGGAACGGAATTATGTATTGGAAACCATTGATTCAACCTTTGTTTCCAGCGTCGGGGCTTTTGTAGACCGTTTTGAACAGGAAATTGCTACCTATACCAGTAGCCCCAAAGCCGTTGCTACTGTCAATGGCACAGCGGCATTACACATTGCCTTAAAACTCGCAGGCGTGGAAAACGGTGATTTGGTTATTACCCAACCACTAACCTTTGTTGCCACTTGTAATGCCATTGCCTATTGTGGTGCTGAACCCGTCTTTGTTGATGTGGATAGGCATACGCTGGGTCTATCTCCACAAGCAATGCAAGCATGGTTGGAAGAATACGCCGTTATTGATAATCAAGGCATCTGTCGCCATCGTGACAGTCAGCTCATTATTCGGGCGTGTCTGCCAATGCACACCTTTGGTCATCCTGCTGATCTTGACGGTATCATTCAAGTTTGTGAGAAGTGGCATATTGCATTAGTTGAAGACGCGGCGGAGTCACTAGGTAGCCTGTACAAGGGCAAACATACTGGGACATTTGGCTTATTAGGTACACTCAGTTTCAACGGCAACAAAATCATTACCACAGGTGGCGGCGGGATGATTTTGACGAATGAAGCATTGGCTAAACGAGCAAAATACATCACCACGACAGCAAAGCAACCGCACCCTTATGAGTTTGTACATGATGAACTGGGCTATAATTACCGTTTGCCCAACTTGAATGCCGCACTCGGCTGCGCTCAATTGGAGCAGTTGGAAGCTTTTGTTACTGAGAAACGCGCTTTAGCCCAAGCCTATGCAGATTTACTAACTCATTCGTCACTACAATTTGTGGTCGAGCCAGAACATTGCCGCAGTAATTACTGGCTGAATGCGGTGATCTGCGAGAATCAAGAGCAGCGGGATGAGTTGTTAAAAGTCACCAATGAGGAAGGTGTTATGAGCCGACCCATTTGGCAATTGATGAACCAATTACCGATGTACCGCCGTGCATTGAAAGGTGATATACCGAACGCTGAATGGTTGGTACAACGAGTAGTCAATTTTCCCAGTAGTATTAGGAGTATATAATGATTAATAAAGTATATATTTTAGGAACAAAAGGGTTTAGTATCGAGGTCACTGAATATATCCATGATAATAACAAATTTTATAAAGAACACATTAATATAGAAGGGTATTTCGATATAGATAACAGTGGATATTTGCTCAATAATTTTACTGCACCATATCTAGGTAATGAAAAAGAATTTTATTTTCCTAGCGACTCAAGTGTTGTCATAGCAATTGCTGATCCCAAAGCAAAGAGCAAAACTTTCGATTTCTGCAAGAACAATAACATTAATCTATCACGAATAATCCATCATAGTTGTTTTGTTTCAGAAAAATCAATTATTAAGGATGGATGTATATTATGTCCATTTGTCACAATCACGTCCAATGCAACTATTGGATTTAACTTTCATGCTAATATATATAGTTATATAGCACATGACTGTATTATTGGAAATAATGTCACATTTGCTCCATCTGTTAAGTGCAATGGAAATGTTCATATTGGTGACAATGTTTATATTGGTACTGGCTCAATAATAAAGCAGGGTAAATCTAGTAGTAAACCGCTTAAAATTGGCAAAAATTCGACTATAAGTGCTGGAGCTTATGTCACAAAAGATGTGCCAGAAGGAATGACTGTTTTTGGGAATCCAGCAATAGAATTTACAAAAGAAAATATAAGAAGGAGAAGCTAGCATGTGTACGAAAAATAATACTTTAGGGGAAATTAGCCTGGAAACTATAAAAACTGGTATGACAGTTAGCTACTCACAAACAGTTACGGATGCAGATATAAAAGTATTTGCAGGTACTTTAGGCGATAAAAATCCAATTTATATGGATGATGAATATGCCAAAAAATCAACATATAAAGAACACAAAAGAATTTACTTCTCTACCAAATGCAAAGACAAAAATAAAATAGTGACAGATGGAGAGGCTGCAATTTTATTTCACCATAACTAGAGAGCCTCATGAATAGAACTTTCATAATTGCCGAAATTGGCGTTAACCATAATGGCTCTAAAGATATTGCCATGAGAATGATTGACGTTGCAGTAAAGGCAGGTGTTGATGCTGTAAAGTTTCAAACTTTTAAAACGGAGTATTGCATTTCAAAAAATGCTCCAAAAGCATTATATCAAATAGAAAATACCAATAACAAAGATGAATCTCAATTTGACATGGTTAAAAAACTAGAGCTTACTGATACTGACCATCACACCTTGTTTGAATACTGTGGTCTAAAAAATATCGAGTTTATGTCTACACCATTTGACTTGCGCAGCATTAAATTTTTGGCAGAACTTGGTGTAAAACGCTTCAAAATACCTTCAGGCGAAATTACCAACTACCCTTACCTCAGTCTGATTGGGTCTTTCAATAAAGAGATTATCCTCTCTACTGGCATGGCAAATTTAGGGGAAGTTGAAGCAGCCATTCAGGTATTGCTAGAGGCTGGCACGGAACAACATAAGATCACAGTGCTGCACGCAACAACGGATTATCCGACTCAAATGATAGATGTTAATTTAAGAGCTATGCAGGTTATGGCACAAGCCTTTAAACTCCCCGTTGGTTATTCAGATCACACCCCAGGTATTGAAGTTCCTACAGCAGCAGTTGCTCTAGGGGCAAGCGTCATCGAAAAGCATTTCACCTTAGATCGCAATTTTCCTGGGCCTGACCACAAAGCGAGTTTAGAGCCTGAGGAACTCAAAGCAATGGTCGTTGCCATCCGCAATATAGAGATTGCCTTGGGGGATGGGATAAAACGCGCCTCCCAAAATGAGGCTAAAAACAAACCTATTGCTCGTAAATCCATGGTTGCCAAGCAAGACATTCAAGCGGGTGATGTATTTACCCTTGAAAATCTGACCACTAAACGCCCCGGCATAGGTATCTCGCCTATGCGTTGGCATGAAGTGTTAGGTAAAACGGCAAACCGTGCTTTTGTTGCAGATGAGTTAATTGAACTATGAACCGTAAGATTTGCGTCATTACCGGCACACGCGCTGAATATGGCTTGCTGCGCTGGGTCATGCAAGGCATCAAGGATGACCCCGAACTGACCCTGCAAATCATTGCTACAGGTATGCATTTGTCGCCAGAGTTCGGTCTTACTTACCAAGCAATAGAACAAGATGGTTTTCAGATTGACCGCAAACTGGAAATGCTGACTAGCTCAGATACTTCCGTCGGAATTGCTAAGTCGATGGGCCTAGGTATGATTGGCTTTGCGGATGCTTTAGCGCAATTACAACCGGATATTATTGTGGCCTTAGGTGACCGTTTTGAAATTTTTGCCGCAGTATCAGCAGCATTAGTTGCCCGTATTCCAGTTGCACATCTGCACGGGGGTGAAACAACTGAAGGTGCATTTGATGAAGCATTACGGCATTCCATTACCAAGATGTCGCATTTACATTTCGTAGCAGCTGAGGCATACCGCCAACGGGTCATTCAATTGGGTGAACAACCTGAACGTGTTTTTTTAGTCGGTGGGTTGGGTATTGATAATATCAAATGCCTGTCCTTACTGAGTAAAGCCGAACTTGAGCAGTCACTGGATTTCAAACTAGCTGCTAAAAACCTGTTGATCACATTCCATCCTGTCACGTTGGAAACGGCTACGGCGGCTGATCAAATGCAGGCACTGCTGTTAGCTTTAGAAGAATTGGAAGATACACAACTTATTTTCACACTCCCCAATGCTGATACTGATGGACGCACCCTTATAAGGATGGTCGAGCAGTTCGTGACTAAGCATAGCAACGCCCGTGCTTACACGTCTCTAGGACAACTACGTTATTTATCGTGTATAGCTCATATGGATGGAGTGGTAGGTAATTCATCTAGTGGTTTAGCTGAAGTCCCTAGCTTTAACAAAGGAACAATTAACATTGGCGATCGTCAACGGGGCAGACTCCAAGCTGACAGCGTTATCAACTGTGAATCTAATCTTGCTAGTATCAGGGCTGCTTTAGAGCAACTTTATTCTATTGAATTTCAAGCAAAGCTTTGTCATGTCATTAACCCTTACGGCGAGGGTGGGGCTAGTATCAAAATTATAGATACTTTGAAACATTATAAAATCAACGAAATTCTTAAGAAAAAATTTCACGATTTACTAACAAACAATATCACGGCACATTAATTCATGAACTCATCCGAACAATTGTGGCGACAAGCTATTCTCATGACTGATGCAACCATTGGCGATGCCATCCGCAATCTAGATCAAGTTGCCATTAAAATTGTCTTAGTTTGCAACCAGGCCGGCATTCTGGAAGGCACAGTATCTGATGGTGATATACGACGCGGGTTACTAAAAGGCTTGAACATGGACAGCCCGGTTCTCAGTGTCACTCATCGCAATGCACTGGTTGTGCCACCTGATTTTAGCCGTGAAATGGTGATTCAACTCATGGTGGCGAATAAGATCCACCAAATTCCGGTGCTGGATGAAGAACGTCATGTCATTGGCCTATACCTTTGGGATGAAATTACTTCGCCGCCAGCACGCCCGAACCTACTGGTCATTATGGCCGGAGGCATGGGGACGCGTTTACGCCCCCATACTGAAAACTGCCCTAAGCCATTATTGCCAGTGGCTGGCAAACCCATGTTGGAACACATCATTGAACGTGCCAAACAGGAAGGGTTTAATCAGTTCGTGCTTGCCATTCACTACCTCGGTCACATGATTGAAGATTACTTCGGTAATGGTGAGCGCTTAGGGGTACAGATTAACTATCTACGAGAGGAAGCACCGTTAGGAACGGCTGGGGCATTAAGTTTGCTTAATCCCATGCCTGATGCGCCCTTTGTGGTGACTAATGGCGATGTAATGACTGACATTCGTTATGGTGAACTTCTTGATTTTCACATCCGACACGCTGCAGCTGCTACTATGGCGGTACGAGTGCATGAATGGCAGCACCCCTTTGGTGTAGTACAGATGCAAGGGGTGGATATTGTTGGTTTTGAAGAAAAACCCACTGCCCGTAGCCATATCAATGCAGGCGTTTATGCACTTGATCCGGCAGCATTGGATGTTTTAACTGTGGATAACCGTTGTGATATGCCAACGCTGTTTGAACGTTTACAGGCGCAAACAAAACGGACGGTTGCTTACCCGATGCATGAACCTTGGTTGGATGTGGGTAGACCGGATGATTTAAAAAAAGCCAATTCAACAACAAAATATTAACAAATCATTGGATATTATTGTGTCAGTTGAACGTATTCTTATTGTTGGCTTAGGAAGCATAGGTAAACGTCATTTACGTTTGGCTAGAGAATTATTACCCAATGTGGACATCCGTGTACTAAGACATCAGGCAGCTAACTTACCATCAGATTTAAATAGCAACTATTTCTTTAACACCGAAGAAGCGCTGCTTTTCAAACCTCAAGTTGTAGTTATTTCTAATCCTGCATCCTTTCATATACCGACGGCACAAGCATTCGCTGAAATTGGTGCTCATCTTCTTATCGAGAAACCTCTATCCGTTTCAAAAAAAGGTATTTCAGAGCTACTTAAAACTTGTCGCCAACATAAAAGTATTTTACTGGTTGGTTATAACTTGCGATTTTTAAAATCATTACAGCAATATCGTAATCTTCTGCTAAATGAAAAAATAATTGGTAAAGTCTTATCAGTGCGCTGCGAGATTGGGCAATATTTGCCTTCATGGCGTCCAGATAGTGATTATCGTCAAAGTGTTTCCGCTCAACAAAAATTGGGTGGTGGTGCATTATTGGAACTTAGCCATGAGCTTGACTATCTTCGCTGGATATTTGGTGAGGTTGACTGGGTAAAAGCTGTACTTAGCAAACAAAGTAATTTAGACATCGATGTTGAAGACAGCGCACATATAATACTGGGATTCACCACTACGAATGATAATGATCAGCAGCTTATTGGTACAGTTAACTTAGACTTTATCAGGCATGACACTGTCAGATTATGTACAGCAATCGGTGAGAAAAGCAGCTTACGTTGGGATGGTCTAACAGGCAAAGTCACCCTATATGACTTAAATAAACATGAATGGTTTGAGGTATTTGGATACTCCCATCAACGTGATGATAGTTATATAGCAGAGTGGTTACATTTCATAGAATGTATCAATTTCAGCAAAATACCTTTAATTACTGGAGAAGATGGCTTGAGCGTATTAGAAATTATTGAAGCAGCTCGTCTTTCATCAACATCCGGTAGTAAAGTAAATCTTTCTAAGACAACAACAAACAGTAAGGTAGTACAATGAATACGGTAGGATTTATTTTTGCCAGAGGTGGTTCAAAGGGTTTGCCGGGGAAAAATATTCGTCCATTAGATGGCAAACCATTAATTGCTTGGTCTATTGAACATGCTTTTGCAGTTCAAAAAATTGAACGTATCATCGTTTCTACCGATTCAGAAGAAATTGCTGAAATAGCTCGTCAGTATGGTGCGGAAGTGCCATTTATTCGGCCTAGTGAATTAGCACAAGATAGTAGCCCTGAATGGCTAGCTTGGCGTCATGCACTTAACTACCTAGTTGAGGCAGGTGGGTCTTTACCCAAAATAATGGTTTCGATACCGACTACTGCCCCCCTACGACTACCTTTAGACATAGACAATTGTTTAATTGAATATGAAAAAGGCAATGCAGATGTCGTGATTACGATAACGGATGCGCATCGTAGCCCCTATTTTAATATGGTCAGAACTGATCAGAGTGGAAATGTTACACTGGTTAATCCCCCAATAGAAAATATAGCTCGTCGCCAAGATGCACCTACTGTATATGATATGGCAACAGTCTGCTATGTAGTTAATCCTACTTTTATAATGAAGCATAACTCAATCTTTGAGGGGCGTGTTAGATCTGTATATGTACCAAAAGAACGTGCTATTGATATTGATACATTAACAGATTTTAGAATTGCCGAAGCATTATTAAATACTATGGAATAATATTTATGACCACAATAAAAGAACTAAGCAACCTAACCAATAGACGTGCCTTAATCACAGGAGCAACTGGCGGTCTGGGAAAAGTAATGGCTGAAACTTTAGCTGAGCTTGGGGCAAATCTGCTATTAGTAGACCGTGATGATGCAGAGCTTATCAGCTTGACTGAACGATTGAGTACTCAATGGAAAGTTAATATTGAGTATCAAGTATGTGATTTAGAACAGCAAGACCAACGTGACGAATTAATAAGCACAATAAAAGATAGAAAAATTGGCATCAATGTATTAATAAACAATGCTGCATTTGTAGGCACTTCAGATCTAAAAGGATGGGCTGTTCCATTTGAACAACAAACGATAGAAACATGGAGACGAGCATTAGAAGTTAATCTCACAGCAATCTTCGATCTTTGTCAGAAATTATCACCTATACTGAAACAGGAACAAGGTGCAAACATAATTAATATTTCGTCTATTTATGGTCTATATGGGCCTGACTGGAGTTTATACAAGGAAACAACTATGGCAAACTCCGCTGCTTATAATGCTAGCAAAGGCGGTTTGTTACAACTTACGCGTTGGCTAGCTACAACTGTAGCTCCAAATATCCGTGTTAATGCAATCTCCCCTGGTGGTATTTTTAGAAATCAACCAAAAGTATTTGTATCTCGTTATGAAGAAAAAACTCCTTTGGGGCGCATGGGCACAGAAGATGATTTCCGTGGTGCAGTCGCGTATTTAGCCAGTGATTTATCAAAATATGTTACAGGACAAAATCTAATAATTGATGGAGGCTGGGGAGTGTGGTGATAAGTATTCGAGATCTAGCGAATCGTTACAAATTTTGGAAGAATGCTGATAGGATTGGAGCTGACATACCTACTACCCATTGGAAATTATACTTTAATTCGACCATGAGAAATTTATGCCTAAAAAAGTTTAAGTTTTTTGGTGAAAATTCTGAATTTAGACCTTATGCATATGCAGTAACTTGCTCCAAAATATCTATTGGTAATAATGTAACTATTAGACCCGGAACTTTTCTTTTGGCAGATCCTTTAGGTGATGGTGGAGAAATCATTATTGAAGACAAAGTACTAGTCGGCTCATCTGTACATTTTTATACAAATAATCATGAGTTCTCTGATATTAGTAAACCAATATTTGATCAAGGTCATCAAAAATCAAGTAAATCTAAGTCAATTATTTTACGTAAGGGGTGTTGGATTGGTGCTGGAGCAATAATTTTACCTGGCGTTGAAATAGGTGAAAACTCTATAATCGGCGCGGGAACTATAGTAACAAAATCAGTACCAATAAATAGTTTAGTTGTAGGAAATCCTGGAAGAGTTATTAGAAATTTATCCACAACTTAAATATTAATTAGAGTCCTTTTTTAAAAGAAAAGGGAACCTCTGAAAACTCGGCGCGTGCCAACCCAATGCTGCGGATCAGTTTGCCGCCCATCGCCTCAAACACATGCTCGACTCGTGCATGCGGTTTGGTAATGCTGCGGGTATTGCGGCGCTTCGGATTGCGGCTTGCCACGTTTGGCTTTGTGCTGGATGTACAGCCACCAACCTTTTTGCTTGAGGTGCTTTTCACGCGCTTTGTCCTTATAACTCTTGTCAGCCCACATGTCGCGGCTGGTGTTGGCGGGGTCAGGCTCACTCTGTTCCAGCCTCTCTTTCTCCGGCTTTGCGGAAATGTTGCCGGAGGGGCTTCCACCAAATTGGCATCAACGATCTGGTTTTGATGTCATTTGTTTACTCATGGCTGAAACGACTGCTATCGGTCAAGTTGTCATTTTCTCGCGTCTGGAAGGTTGATAGTGGGTTTTTAAAGGTTCCTAAAAGTCGAAATTAACCATGTCTTTCTATCCATCGTGTCTTAGTTTCAAACCTTCGAAAGCAAATTATCAAAATATTATGCATATATATGACCCAACATTTTCAATAATAACTGTCGTACTAAATGGTGAAAACATTATAAGAACTACACTTGATAGCATAGCTAATCAAACATATAAGAATTTTGAGTTAATAGTTATTGATGGCGGCTCAACAGATAATACAATAGAAATGGTTAATTGCTTTCAAAAAAATATCAATTTAAAATATCTAACTGAAAAAGATGATGGCATATATGATGCCATGAATAAAGGTATTGAACTATCAAAAGGAAAATGGATCTTATTCATGAATGCAGGTGACTGCTTATTTGATCAGGACACATTGCAATATCTTGCTTCATCGATAAAGTCGACAGATCATATAATATATGGTGACAATAAAGTTATTTACAGCTCAAAAAAGCAGAAAGTTAGAAAAGCTGGGCAATATAAAGACTTATGGAAAGGTTCACAATTTTGTCATCAAAGCAGTATAATAAAATCAGATATTCACAAAAGAATAAAATTCAACACTAGTTATCGACTCGCAGCAGATTTTGATTTTTTTTATCAGTGCAATAAGGATAATTTAACATTTAGAAAAGTTAATGCAATCATATCAAAAACCAGTGCAGGAGGAGTATCTGACACTCAGAGGATCAAAGTAATTAAAGAGTGGCAAACGATAGCTGGGAAAAATTTTTTTATAAATTCATTCTATTTTTTATTAATTTTTATCGAGCTTTCAAAAAAAACATTAAAGAAAATAATTACATTTCCTTCGTACTTTTTAACCAAGAAAAGCTTAACTAAAACATGAAATTCATAAGTCATAATAATTTATTTGCATTTGGATTTTTCTATTATTTAATAATTCCTCTATTTGTAGTGAATATTCCATTCTCAGACAACTTGCTTACTTTAAACTTATGGAAGAATGATTTTTCACTTCTTAGTCAAGAAACAATAATTTATTATTTATTCACAATAACGATATATGCTATCTTTTTTTATCTTGGCTCTTTTTTAGTGTTTAAGAAAAAAAAATATACTATAACAAAAAAAACATATATTTCAATTAACTATATTTCAATAGTAGTATCAGCATTCTTATTATACCTAATAGCAGAAATAATTGGTGGTCGTGTAAGTATTTCTTCTAATTTTTCTGAGTATACAGAGAGCTATAATGCTAAATTTATAGGACAAGTCGCAACATTAACAATTATTTCTCTATTTGTAGCTTTACATGGCATACTTACGAAAAATATAAATAATTTTTTTTGGCTAAACGTTATATGCTTATTTGCATTAATACTTATGTTGATATTATTAGGTGTGCGAATGTATGCTTTAATTCCCATATTATCTTTAGTAATCTACAAGAAAAATTATGCTCCCATTAAAATAAAAACTAGAAGATTATTTTTGTATGTATTATTAGTAGCATTTTTCATGGGAGTCTTGGGCTTACTGAGAACCGGTACCTCTGTGAGTGCTGAATTAATTTTTTATAATTTAATCGCAGAAAGTACTTTCACTTGGTGGAGCAATTTAATTTATTTATCAGAGGGAAATGCCGAGGGGAACTACTTTGGAAACCCTAAAATATTTCTATCCTCGATATATAACTTTATTCCGAGTATTGTTTTTCCTAATAAATCTGATTTTATTTATAGTCATTATGATGTTTATTCTTTTTCCAGAACTCCACCATTGGGAGCAACCAGTATTTTTACTTCTATCAATGCTTCATTTGGATTAATCGGTGGGGCTTTTTATACTTTTTTTCTAGGTTGTTATTTCTCTTTTATACGATTACTTTCTATTCGATCTTCCTTTTTTAAAACATATTACATTATAATAGTTTCTATGATTGGATTTCAATTATTTCGAGATGCATTTCCAATAGTAAATAAACTATTGTATTTTAATGCATTAGCAGTGCCTGCATTATTGTTTTTTGTATCAAAAATACTCTTAAAGCTAAAAATACTGAGGAAAAAAAACAATGAAAGTAGTATTAGATAATATAATTTTTTCTTTACAGAGCTCTGGTGGCGTTTCATCATATTGGAGTGAGTTAATCAATCATTATTTAACTAAAAGAGATTTTCATAACTTTTTATTATTCCAAAATAAAAGTGTGAATATATACCCAACCGTAGTCTATGCTCTCAATAAAGACACTTTTCTCCCTACCATTGCACTTCGTTATATACCATTCTTAAAAAAACTACCTGCTCCCTGTATATTTCATTCTAGTTATTATAGATTCTCACTGAGAAAAAAAGTTATCAATATTGTAACTGTACATGATTTTACTTATGAAATTAAAAAAAATGGTATTTTAAGATATATTCATATATGGCAAAAGAAATTTGCTATTAAAAATGCAGACGGTATCATTTGTGTTTCAGAAAATACAAGAAAAGATCTTTTTAAATTTTATCCAAAAATAAAAAAAGACATTGTCAAAGTAATTCACAATGGAGTCAGTGCTAAGTTCCACCCAACAACTGAACCTAATAAGGAAGTCAACAAAAAAATTATTGATGCTTCAAATGATCGTCCATTTTTTTTATTCGTTGGCTCACGTGCATCTTACAAAAATTTCCATATAGCAATACAAATTTTGGAAAAACTTCATCAAAAATATAATTTGATTATCGTTGGTGGTGGGAAACTTAATTATAATGAACAAAATTCGCTTAAAGAATACAAGAGTTACGTTTATCATTTTGAAGATATATCTTCAAAGGATCTATGTTGGCTATACAATAAAGCGTTTGCATTTTTATACCCCTCCAGCTATGAAGGCTTTGGTATTCCAGTTGTCGAAGCCATGAAAGCAGGTTGTCCGGTGATCTCTACAAAAACATCCTCAATCGAAGAAATATCTAGTAATGCTGCCATCCTGGTAGATAATATCGCTATTGAGGATTTCCTCAATGCAATTAATAAACTAGAAAATGATGATTTTCGTCAGTTACTTATATCGAAAGGATTAACACATTCTAAGAACTTTAGCTGGGAAAAATGTGCTGAAGAAACTTATTCTTTTTATCAAGAAATATATGAAAAAAACATAGAAAAAATTAATTAAAAGACAGATAATTATTCACCCGAAAAATATTTAGCAAGGCTTAGTAATGATATATTTTCTAGTAAACAATAACTATCATCTTATAGACGCTCTATCTCAAGTTGAGAATCTCAACTCCGATGAGGTTTCGCTTATAACAGTTAATCACACATTAGATATAACGAAAGAACATGAAAAAATATTTACAGAAATATTTACATTCAATAAAGCTATAGAAAAATCAGTTGATTATATAAACATAAGAAAATCAATAAAAAACAAAAAAGCAATAAAAAATGGATTAAACAGTATTAATCATCATGATGTTATCTTTTTTTACGCTGAGCTTGAGTTGCAAAATCATTACATTGTAGAGCTCTTCAAAACACGAGGAGCACAAGTATTTTTAATTGAAGAGGGCTTAGCTACATACATCACTTTTTTTTCAGAAGAAAAAATAAAAAAATATAAAACAAAGGCATTAATAAAAGAAATACTTATTAGATATGTATTACTTTATAAAAACAGTAGAGTGAGAAAAAATGTCGACTTTGACATAGTAACCATAAGAGACCAATTAATTGATGGCGCTTTATTTTTTGGTGATGTGAAGAATAATCAAAGAGAAATTAAAACTTATACAATTGAAAAAAACTGTTTGATTTTAGATAAGACAGAAGAAGCAGCTGTGATTTTTCTTAATCAGGATATTTATGCTATTTATGTCAGTTTTGATGAATACTTATATGTATTAAATGATATTTTGTGTAATTTAGCTAATAATTTCAAAAAAGTTTACTTTAAATTTCACCCACGAGAGAATGAAGAAATAAGGAGTAAGATAAAGGAAAATATTAAAAGTATTGACTCTATAAGTTTTATAAAAAGCAATCACCCTATAGAGAATGACATCGAGAAACTCTCTATAAAAAATGCTTGTTCTTTTATGTCTAACTCACTACTGAATTTATCCCATCAAGGAATAAATCCAATTTTTGTAATACATAAATACGAAAACCTAAGCAAAGATAAAACACTTAATGATTGTATAGCAATACTAGAGGTTATGGGCTATGACTTTTTCCAAGAGTGGAGTGACTTGAAGAGAATCAATAACGCTTTTTTTATTAATAAAGCGAAAAAATATACTACTGATATTAATTATTTGTCTTTTCATCAAGAAGCAGATCACACTAATCTAAAATGAAAGTCACCATTATTACTGTTTGCTACAATAGCTCAGCCACCATTCGTGACACCATTGAGTCGCTACTGGCACAAACCCACCCTGACATTGAATACATCATCGTCGATGGTGCATCCACCGATAACACCCTAGCCATTATCGGTGAATACCAAAACAAGATTGCCCGTGTAACCAGCGAACCCGATAAAGGGCTATACGATGCCATGAACAAAGGTATTCTCGCCGCTACTGGTGAAGTCATTGGCATGCTGAACTCGGACGACATCTACGAAAACACCCACGTCATCAGCGATATTGCCGCCCACTTCGCCGCACATCCCCACAGTGACTTGGCCTTCGGTGATGTCGTTTTTGTCAAACCTGACCAACTCGACACTATAACGCGCTATTACAACGCCCAGCACTTCAAAGCATGGAAGCTCCGCTTTGGCTGGATGCCACCCCACCCCGCTACATTCATCCGCACAACCGCCTATCAGCAAACCGGACTCTATTCACTCAACTACAAAATATCCGCTGACTACGAAATGTTCGTCAGAATGCTGCTGGTCAAACACCTCACCTATACCCGCATCAATCAAGTGTTAGTCAGAATGCGGGCAGGCGGGATCAGCTCTTCCGGCATCCGCAGCAATATCCGTCTTAATAACGAAATCGTTACTGCCTGTCGCACCAACGGTATCTACACCAACATAGCCTTGGTGCTAAGCAAAACCCCTTTCAAGCTATTTGAACTCATGCGCAAACCCAATAGTGCTACCTTATGAAAATATTACTCACTGGTGCTACCGGTTTTTTAGGCTCTGCCCTTACTAATCATCTGCTCCAACAAGATCAGTCACTTGTTATAGCAGTACGTCGCATCACCGATAGCTTCCCCCTCAGTATCCAGCAAGTAGCAGGAGATCTACTCCCTGACACCGACTGGACATCCGCCCTCGATGACGTGGATACCATCATCCACCTCGCCGCCCGTGTCCATGTCATGCGTGACACCACCACCGACCCCTTAACCGAATTCCGCCGCACCAACACCGTCGCTACCCTCAACCTGGCCCGACAAGCTGCCGCCGCGGGAGTACGCCGCCTCATCTACCTAAGCTCGATCAAAGTCAACGGCGAAACCACCGCATCGGGACAACCCTTTATAATAGAAGAGGCTTCTTCTAGTGGTACGGTATTAGACCCTTACGGACAGTCTAAACAAGAAGCCGAGCAAGGCTTAAGGCTAGTCGCCCGACAAACCGGTTTGGAGGTCGTTATTATTCGCCCACCATTAGTCTACGGTGCAGGTGTAAAAGGCAACTTCCAAAGTATGATGAATTGGCTCCATAAAGGTATCCCATTACCGTTAGGCAGGATTTATAACCAGCGAAGCTTGGTAGCTCTCGATAACTTGGTTGATTTGATTACCATTTGCATTAATCACCCCGCCGCTGCTAACCAAACCTTCCTCGTCTCTGATGGCGAAGATCTTTCCACCACCGAACTCCTGCAACGCCTCAGTCGCGCCTTAGGCAAATCTGACCATTTACTCCCCATCCCGCAGGGCTGGCTGGAAACGGCACTAACGTTGGTAGGCAAGCGTGCCATTGCTCAACGCCTCTGCGGCAACCTGCAAGTTGATATTAGCAAGACGCGCGACCTGCTTGGTTGGATTCCGCCCGTGAGCGTCGATGAAGCCTTGCGCCAAACTGCGCAAGATTATTTAGCGATAAAACAGAGCAACCGTTAATGACACGTACATTTGACATTTTTTTTTCAGTAACTGGTTTGATACTCGGTTCAATTCCATTGTTATTGTTAACCCTGATAGGCTTGTTTGACACGGGTTCTCCACTGTTTCTACAGCAACGCGTCGGACGGCTACAAAAACCTTTTACGCTGATTAAATTTCGTACTATGAGGCTTGGTACGATGTCGGTGGCCACTCATTTGGCCGATGTTTCGGCTATTACGCCATTTGGGCATTTTTTGCGTCGAACGAAGCTGGATGAATTGCCACAACTGTGGAATGTCCTGAAAGGAGATATGAGTTTGGTCGGTCCAAGGCCCTGTTTGCCAACCCAAAACGAGCTAATTAATGCGCGCGCTGAACGAGGCGTATTTCAGGTGCGTCCAGGCATTACAGGGCTGGCCCAAATACAAAACATTGATATGTCAACACCGGAAAAGCTGGCCAACACGGATGCTGAAATGATCGCAACGCTTAGGCTCAGAAGTTATTTCACCTACATCATACAAACAGTATTAGGTAAGGGAAGTGGCGATAAAATAAGAACCGATGCGTAACGAAGTTTTCACTATCTAAATTTAAATACATCTCAGGAAAGTTGAGCAACAATGGACACTTTACTGCTTAAAACCCGCATCTTCAGGCTCTCTCGTCCACAAAAGCGCTTGGTTATGATGGTGGCTGATCTCGTTTTGATCCCATTTGCCTTGTGGGGTAGCTTTGCACTGCGCCTAGGGGCATGGATGCCACCACTTAATGATGGTATTTGGTTGATAATTGTGGCGCCGTTGTTGAGTATTCCTGTATTTATCAAACTGGGCTTGTATCGGGCGGTTATTCGTTATCTGGGGAGTGAGGCTTTAAGGGCTGTAACCATCGGGGTCAGTCTATCCGTTGCAGGCTTAATGATTGTTACCGTGCTGTTTGATTTACAGGGGATTCCACGCTCTGTTTTTATCATTTACTGGGGAACGGCCTTACTAATGATAGGTGGCAGTCGGCATTATGTCAGGCGTTTGTATCACCGGGTACACAACAAATCCCGCCGCATTAATGTCGCGATCTATGGTGCAGGCACGTCCGGCGCTCGGCTGGTACAGGCGTTGGCGAACAGTCTGGAGTATAAGCCTGTGCTGCTGCTGGATGACGACCCCGCACTGCAGCAGTCGTTTGTTCACGGTTTAAAGATCCATTCGCCTGATCAGTTGTCGAATCTGATTAAGCATTACCAGCTAAAGCAGTTACTGTTGGCCATGCCGTCGGCTGATCTGTGTCAACGGCGCGAGGTGTTGCTGAAACTGGAGCCATTACCGGTCCATGTGCGAACGATTCCTGATATGGCGGCATTGATTGCCGGCAGCGCGATTGAAGAGCTTCGGGATATTGAGATTGATGATTTACTGGGGCGTGCGCCAGTCGCGCCGGATACGACTCTGTTGTCCCAATGCATTGGCGGTAAGCATGTTATGGTCACTGGGGCAGGTGGCTCAATTGGTTCGGAGTTGTGTCGTCAAATTATCCGCCAGTCACCTGCAAGCTTGGTCTTGTTTGAGATTTCAGAATTTTCCCTTTATCAAATTGAGCGTGAGTTATTAGGCTCATGTGGACATGAAGGTCTGGATATTGAGATTGTTCCGGTACTAGGCTCTGTACAAAATCAGCAACGGGTGTTTGAGACTATTCAGGAGCATGGTATTCAAACGCTATATCACGCTGCGGCGTATAAGCATGTGCCGATGGTTGAGTTTAATCCGGTCGAGGGTTTGCAAAATAACACGCTGGGCACTTATCGTACTGGCCTTGCTGCGCAAGAGCTAAAGGTCGAGCGTTTCGTGTTAATCTCTACGGATAAAGCCGTTCGCCCCACTAATATTATGGGGGCTAGTAAGCGTATGGCGGAGTTGGCCTTGCAGGCATTGGCACAGCAACCAAGTGAGACGACGTTTTGCATGGTGCGCTTTGGAAATGTGCTTGGCTCTTCAGGCTCCGTTGTTCCTTTATTTCGTAAACAACTTCGCACCGGTGGCCCGATCACGGTGACTCATCCGGAAATGACGCGGTATTTTATGACGATCCCCGAGGCGGCTCAGTTAGTCATTCAGGCAGGGGCCATGGCTAAAGGTGGGGAAGTTTTTCTGTTGGATATGGGTAAGGAAGTAAAGATTTTAGATCTAGCAAGGCGTATTATTAGCTTAAGTGGTCTGAAAGAGCGCACAAAGGCGTACCCTGATGGTGATATTACGATAGAATATACTGGCTTGCGGCCTGGTGAGAAGTTGTATGAAGAACTGCTTATTACTGATAAGCCAGAACCGACGGCGCACCCGAGAATTTTTCACGCGAAGGAGGATAAGGTTAGTTTGGATAAGTACCAGCAGATTGTTGATAATGTGGCAACCGCTTGTAATCGACGAGATGTAAAACGAATACATACTTTGCTGAAGGATTATGTCGATGGCTTTAAGCACACTGAGCCGGAGGTACCGCTATTAGGAAAACCGACCTTGGTGAAACCTTAATCTGACAGCGTAACGAGGGCTTATTTTCTATGATCGACCTTCATAGCCACACGCTGCCCGGCTTGTGCGATGGTTCGCAAAGCCTGAAAACGTCGCTGGAAATGGCACGCATTGCAGTGGCCGATGGCATCACGCATTTGGCCTGTACACCACACATTAACCCCGGTGTGTATAACAACTCCCGACATTCCATAGAGCCGGCCTTAGCCGCGTTACAGTTGGAGCTGGATAATCAGAATATTCCGCTTAAATTAGTGATCGGTGCCGATACGCATCTGGCCCCGGAAGTGATGCAGGGTTTAAAAGATGGCTCTATTCCAACCTTAAATAATTCACGGTATTTTCTACTTGAGCCATCTCACCATGTACCAGTGGTGAATTTTCTGGACCATATTGAGAATTACCTGAATGCAGGCTATGTGCCGCTCATTACCCACCCTGAGCGCCTTCACTGGGTAGAGGAGCACTATGAGGAGTTTGCTGAGGCAGTGTGTATGGGTGCATGGATTCAGATTACAGCAGGCGCGATAACCGGACGCTTCGGGAGCAAAGCCCAGCGGGTTTCGGAGCGTTTTTTAACAGATGGATTGGTGCATATTATTGCATCGGATGCGCATGGTACGGCGCGTCGGCCGCCGGTGTTGTCCGAAGGTGTGGAGGCGGCAGTTAAGCTATTGGGGAATAGAGCCGAGGTCATGCGCATGGTGCATGAGCGACCACAAGCGGTATTAGATAATGTAGCACCTGAGATGGTGAGTGTGCCCTTGGCATTCAAGTCTGCCTCGGTTGTTAATCTTAAAGGCTGGATGTCTCGTCTTTTGGGCAAATAAATCCGCAATTTAATTGAATGAGAAAGTGTGAATATGATTAAAAAGATCTTTTTGCTGGTGATGCTAGGTTTTACAGCATTGGCCTTGGCTTCTTGTGCGGGTGCAGGAAGGAGTTCAGGTTCCTTTGGGCGTACGGCGGGCAGCCTGCCTGCGGCTGCATTGACGTCTAATGTTGCAGCGCCCACGGCTTCTGTTGCGGTGAGTTCACGTGCGGTTGCGGATATGAATGCGTTATCCAGTCAGCAGGGCCGGCCGGATTATCGCATAGGCCCATCCGATCTATTGGATATCAAAGTATTTCAGGCGAATGAGTTATCTCGGCAAGTGCGGGTTGATCAGCGTGGAAATATTACTTTACCTCTGATGGGTACCATTCGAGTGGCCGGTTTGACGCAGAGCGAGCTAGAGCAGCGCCTTGCGGCCTTGATGGGTAAAAACCTATTACAAAATCCGCAAGTGAGTGTGTTTATCAAGGAGTTTACCGCCCAACGTGTCACAGTTGAGGGTGAGGTGAACAAACAGGGCGTTTTTCCGATATCTGGTCAGGTTTCTGTGTTACAGGCGATAGCCATGGCCGGTGGTCTTGGTGAGTATGCTGCCACAAATCAGGTGATGTTGTTTCGTAATCAGGGTAATGGTGTCCGCACATATCAGATTGATGTGGATGCGATTCGCAATGGTTTGGCAAGTGACCCCTATGTGCAAAATGATGATCGTATTGTGGTGCAGCGTAATGTTCAGCGAGTAACTGTTGATGGCGAGGTGAATAAACCCGGAGTCTTTCCATACAAAGAAAAAATTACTGTTTTGCAAGCCGTGGCTATGGCAGGTGGCTTGAGTAATTTAGCCCGGCCAGATTCTATTGCAGTGATTCGTCAAGAGAAAGGTGTCGAAAATGTTTACACAGTCAACTTGAGTGAAATACGCGGTGGCAGACAGGCTGATCCTATGGTTCAGAATGGTGATCTTATTGTGGTAGATCGTTCAAGTGGGCGTTATTGGCTTAGGCAGGTTGTCCCGCTATTGTCACCCTTAAACCTTGTTGCTGGATGGCTCGGAGGATGATGAGAGTATGAGTATAAATAAATCACTACAGATTGAGGGTGAGGATAAGTTTCCAGTTCGCTCAAATGAGCAGGTACTTGCGGCGCGTGGCTATGCGTCTGATTCGCGGGATGATGACGATGGTGAAATTGATCTGCGTGAATTATTATTAGTATTGCGCCGTAGAAAGGGCACGATCATTCTGATTACTCTTCTTACATTTGTTGTTGCGCTGACAGTCACTTTGATGATGAAGCCGATTTATCAGGCTAGTACCACGCTACAAGTGGAAGTGGATAAACCTAGGGTTCTTAATTACGATGTCGAAGCCAGCGGTGGTCAGTCAGTTAATTCTACGAATTTCTATCAGACACAGTTTGAAATTCTCAGAAGCCGTGCTCTTGCTAGGCGAACTATCGACTCGATGGGACTGGAACCGGTATTGCGTGGTGATAAGCTGGCCAAGCCCTTTTACGATAATATGCTGACTGATGCGAAGCAGTGGGTTTTGAGTTTGATGAATATGGGTGGGGTTGTTACTGATACTACTGAGTCAGCCGTTGCTACTGAAGAGGTAGTAATTGGTTCGGCACCCTTGGAAGACAGGTTAATTGCAAATCTCACGGTCTTACCTGTGAAGAACTCTCAGATCATTAGGCTCAGTTATAAGAGTGAAAAGCCTGAGCTGGCAGCCAATATTGTTAATGCTATTGCAGATAATTATATCGTGATGAACCTGGAGCGGCGGGTTGATTCAGCTTCTTTTGCTAAGAAGTTTTTAACTGAGCAGTTGACTGATGTAAAAAGCCGACTGGAAGAGTCAGAGGCTAAGCTTAATGATTATGTAAAAGAAAAGGGCTTGTTTAAGACGGGTGATGAGAAGTCGCCAAGCTTGATTGCGTTGCGGATAAACGATCTGAGTAAGGCTTTGGGTAAGGCTGAGGGTGAGCGTATTTCTAAACAAAGTCGTTTTGAGCAGGCTCAGCGTTCGGATGGGGCTTCTAAGGTTCTGGGTAATCCAACAGTTCAGGCGCTGAAAAAAAACCTCATAACACTGCAGGGAACGTACCAGGAAAAGCTACAGATTTATAAGCCTGGTTATCCCCTGATGATTCAGATGAAGCGTCAGATGAATGAATATATTGCGGAGATTGATCGTGAAACCCGTAATATCCAGAGTACGGTCGAAAACGCTCTGCGTGCAGAGTTCCTGGCAGCTAAAGACAATGAGGAGGGCTTGAGTGCTGAGCTTGATAGGCAGAAGCTGTTGTTGACTGCAGTTCGTGATAAAAGCATTGGATATAACACCTTACTTCGTGAAGTGGAGACTAGCCGTAGTTCTTATGAAGGCTTGCTCACGCGTATGAAAGAAGTTAGTGTCGCAGGAGGTGTAGATAGTAATAATATTTCCGTCTTAGACCCTGCAATTACACCCTTTGCAAAGCATAGCCCTAACAATAAGAAGAATGCAGCTTTAGGTTTAGTTCTTGGTTTATTCTTGGGTGTTGCAGTAGCCTTTCTGCTGGAGTTTATGGACGATCGGGTAAAGTCTTCCGAGGAGGTTGTCGGGATTTTGGGTCTACCATTGCTAGGTGCTACACCCGTGGTAAAGGGCAAAGATCCGATCGCTCATTCACTGATCACAATGAACGAGCCTGCCTCCGCCTTAGCCGAGGCATTCCGATCATTAAGGACTAATTTACTGTTTGCCAGTCGGGATGGTACGCCTAAGGTGCTCGCACTCACCAGTGCATTGCCGGAGGAAGGTAAATCCAGTGCCTGCATCAATCTGGCCACCGCGTTTGCGCAGTCAAATAAACGGGTATTACTAATTGATGCTGATTTGCGTAAGCCAACGATACATAAGCGATTGAAGCTTGATAACTCAGTCGGTTTGAGTAACTTTCTGACAGGGCAAGCAGACACAGATAAGGCTATTCAGGAAACCCTGATTAAGGGCGTTTCTGCAATTGCCGCTGGGCCATTATCACCTAATCCCGCAGAGTTGTTGTCAGGTGAACGTTTTCAGGAGCTTTTTGATTTGGTCCCGGATACCTTTGATATTATAATTTTAGATTGTCCACCAGTAGTTGGCTTGGCTGATGCACTTATTTTAGCTAACAGGGCGAGTGCTACGGTAATGGTGAGTGCTTTTTCAGAGTCTCGTAAACGGGCATTGCATGATGCTCATCGTCGATTGAATCAGGCTCATGCGAACTTGATTGGCTTTATTTTTACCAAGGTCAAAAGTGGCGGTGGCTATGGTTATGACTATGACTATGAGTATTACTACAGTTATAGCACTAAGCACCTGTCTGAAAAAAGTAGTTAGGTAACGTAGGTTTTGGTTATTGTTAGGAAATTGCTGGCACTTGGTCTCGTTATCGGTAGCGGATGGCTGCTATATATTTATGGCATTGGTAATGTGCTGAGTCATGCCTTGGTGTCCAGCTCGGGTGAGCCAGTTGCCCCTGTAGTGATTCCACGCTACCTGAGTGCAGATGCCTTGGTGATTGTGGCGGAGAAAAAGCTGTCATCGGCTGAGCCTGAGGCTCTGGCCTTATGTGCTTTGGCTCAAGACTCTGGGAATGGCGGGGCGGCTGCGTTTTTGTTATCGCGGTTTGTTGAGAGTGGACACCAAGCTGAGGCTGACAGCGCTGCTGACTTGGCTGCCCGGCTGTGGCCGGTGCAGACTTATACGCACTCTCGCCTGGCGGACTACTGGATTTCTCAGGATCGTGTGGATAAATTAATTCCTGAACTCAGTCTGCTGCTTATTCGTGAGCCGCAATTAAAAAAGGACTTTTTTCCAATTATTGAGGTGTTAACGATTGGTGCGGGTAAGCTGGAGTTGTTGGCGCCCTACATCGCCGAGCCACCAAACTGGTGGAGTGGCTTCTTTTCTTATCTTTCACGTAGGCTTCCGGTGAGTACCTTGACAGAGCTTTACGAGTTGCGACTGGCATCTGAGGCTCCGATGGGTGAGTCTGAACGGGCGAGTTTTGTGAGTCGTCTTATCACTGAGGGCAGTTGGATAGAGGCGTTCAGGCATTGGCAGGCGGGGTTAAGTAGTGAGCAGCAGTCCCGCTTAGTGAATGGTTTATACGACGGTGGTTTTGAGGGCGACTTATTTAATCTTGGATTCGGCTGGGTACTGAGGCGGGATAAGAGTTTTGATATGGTGTCGCGTGCTACGTATGGAGCAACAGGTAGCAAAGCGATTCAGATTGCATTTCGGCAAGGGCTCCATCGCATCAAGTTTCAGCACCTCTCACAGAGGCTATTGCTCGCTCCTGGTCGTTATAAGTTAAGTTACCGGGCACGCGCTGATGCATTGAAAAACCCGAAAGGTTTAGTCTGGCGTCTACGCTGCGTTTCAGCGGCGAGTAAGCTGTTGGCCGAGGGAGAGCCGATGCTTCACCGTTATGTCTGGAAAGCGTTTTCCTTTGAGTTCTCTGTACCGAAGTCCTGCGCGGTTCAGTCCTTGGGGTTGGAAGCGGTAAGTGCTTACCCTCATGAGCTTTTGTTTTCAGGGCAGCTCTGGCTGGATGATGTGGCGGTGGAGCTGGTGACCGGAGTAAGTCATTAATGCTTAATCTTCAGCGAGTTGCATTTTATCTGAGTGCTTTGCTTATTCTGTTTGCCCCACTGTATTACGCAGGTAAAACGGCTGCTGGTGAGTTGATCATCGAGTGCATTGGTCTGGCCCTGCTATTCTGCGTTCTCTGGGGTGGCCTGTACGCGAAGAAACTATTTGGTTTTGCCTGGTTTTATCTCTTTGCCTCGCTTGCTCTGGCGCTAATGTATTTGCTGCCGGTGCCGTTTGATTTTTGGCAGTCACTACCTGGTCGGGGTTTGTATGCAGAGTCGTTTCTCTGGCTAAAGGCTCAGGGTGTAGAGATGGCGTTTTTTCAATTATCCATTGTGCCATCCCAAACCATATTATCTTTGTTAATGCTGATTCCTGGACTAGCTATATTTATCAGTGCGGTGAGCCTGCCTGATCAGTTTGTTAAACAGCTGGTTTATATTTTCCTTACAATGGCTGCTTTGCAGGGTGTTCTGGGATTGATTCAGTATGCCAGTAATGATTTATTTTTTGTATTCGGTATGGAATACCACGGCCGTATGGCACAGGGGATGTATGTTAATCGCGATCATTTTGCTGCGCTGATGGAGATGGCACTGCCGATAGCCTTGGGTATGTTGCTGTATAATATTGGTCGTCATGCCTCGGATCGCTATCGGGGCGGCTCCGGATTACCGGTGAATCAGCTATTGTTGTTTTCTTTTGCTGCACTAATTGTTTTTTTGGGGGCTATTTTTTCCCGGTCTCGTGCTGGCGTGTTTCTAGTTTTGTTGATGGTGTTGTTATCGAGCATTGTATTTTCCAGACATATTGGTGGTAAAAAGTCAGTCGGCTGGACATCGGTGTTTATGGTTATATCGGGCGGGGTGGCGGTGAGTGTTGGCCTTATTCCAGTATTGAATCGGTTTATTGAGACAGATCCTTCCGAAGATGGTCGTTGGCCGATTTTTAAAACCACTGTGAGCATTATCCGTGAGTTTTCTCCACTGGGTAGTGGGCCTGGGACTTACGATGAAGCTTACCGTGCATTCCAGCCAGCAGAGCAGGTATTCTATGTGAATCATGCTCATAATGATTATCTGGAGTTGTTGGTAGAGATGGGGGCTGCGGGGGGATTTATTATTCTTGGCTTTTTTGTTCTGTATTTGTATGGCTGGTATAAAATGCGTAGGTATGTTTGGAACCGGATGCGCTTTTTGCAGGTGGCATCCGGCTTGGGGGTTTTGGCTATTTTAATCCATTCACTGGTCGACTTTAATCTACATACACCAGCGAACCTAGTTGTGTTTGCGATGTTGTCTGGTGTTTTTCTGAGAAAAAATCGGCGATTTCATCGTTAGTGGTATGGTAGTACATATGCGGAAAATCCAAAAGCCTGACTGGTCATTGTCGAGCTTTTTTATCAACAGCAATGTTATGGGCTGATAGGGCGGCCACTAGTGCTGCCACTGCTACTGTCGACTGTAGAGGCAATACCAATAATAGCTAGAGCCGTTCCGCCAACGACTACTGCACTGGGTAGTCTACCATTGACAGCCTTGGTCATAGGAGAACAGACAAGAACTACTTCGTTCTTGAGTAGTTTTGCAATCTTTGTCTCTTTAGCTGCTTGATAAGTGGATCGTGCGACTACAGCTTGGTAGTCAGGAGTTTTCGGGTCTATGCCTGCATTAATAGAGGCTTTTCTGGCTTTTTCAGCAATGTAGCAGGTTGCTGTAGAGCCTGTCATCTTAGCAGCAAACGCTTCCTGTGCTGCGACACGGGCTGCTGCTAACACTTTCAGGTAGGCACTTGCAGTATCCGCATGCACTGCCTGTAGCGCACCAGCGGTCAGGCCCAAGCCCAAGCCTAGTAATGTCGATACTGCTAGTTGTTTAAATGCTTTCATGTGAATCGTCTCCATATAACGACCGGAAAGCGATCGTTTCTAATTCTTTCTATAAGTCAAATTCTATTTGATATGAGCGAAAATGTCATTGTTTGTTGCTTACATGGCCTGAAGTTTAATGTTTACTGATATCAACTCTCTGGGTTAGTGAATGATTTTAACCATCACCTTAGAATTCCGCTGCACATTATAAAGCGACTTCCTCGCCCCTGGCAGCGCATCAATAGTCTCAAGTTTAAATCCTCTCTCCCTAAACCAGTCAATCGACTGCGTCGTCAAAATAATCAAACTCTTAACACCTAATGCCTTGGCCCGCTCTGTGATATGACTAACCAAATCCACCCCACGCTTACCCGTCCGATAATCCTCATGTACTGCTAAACATGCCAGCTCGGCTGCATCCGTCTCCTCAATCAAATACAGCGCCGCACAACCAATAATCTTCCCATCTCTCTCAATTACACTAAAATTTCCAATCTCCAGCTCTAGTTGTTCCCGTGAGCGCTTCTTTAGTGTTCCAACCGCTTCCAATGGCCGAATCAGGTCTAATATCCCCCCAACATCGTCAATCACCGCATCACGTGGCTCGTCATATAAGCCACTACTAAACATACTGCCAATACCGTCGCGTGTATAAAGCTCCAGTAATAAGCCACCGCGAATATCCATATCCACGACATGCGCTCGCTCAACGCCCGCTTGTAGTGCATTGCTGATTTCCTGAAAAATCCGATCTTCATACGTCGTTTTCAAAGCATTCAATTGTTTCATGTTGAGCTGCCTTGGTAGGATAGGTAAATCATCATTGTCATGCACAAAAATCAGTTTATCGGCATTTAGCTTGCTAGCTGTGACATTGGCGACTTCTTCAAACAGCACATTATAAATTTGCCCAGTCGGCGAATAGCCCAGCGGAGAGAGTAAAATAATATTATCTTGTGAAATCAAAGATTCCAGTAGCTTGTGATTGACCTTGCGCACTTTGCCGGTATGCATATGGTCGATACCATCAATCACGCCTAGTGGTCTGGCAGTGATGAAGTTACCCGAGATCACACCAAGGCTATTATTAACAATCGGTGGGCGATTGAGTGCACGGTTTAGGTGATTCTCAATTTCCAAGCGTGCAGCGCCAATAGCGGCTTTGGAATCTTCCAACGCATCGGTATCGGTAATCCGTAAGCCGTTGTGAAAGGGTGTACTGCGGTTGCGGGAGCTGAGCTGTGCATCGATTTGCGGGCGTGCGCCATGCACCAGAATAATTCTTGCGCCCAGTGTTGAGAGAATCGCGACATCACTCAGCAGCTCACCAATCGCCGGATGCAGCAATACTTCGCCGGAGAGTGCGATAACAAAGGTCTTGCCTCGGTGCATGTGAATGTAAGGCGCGGCTTCACGAAAGAAATCAACAAGGTTTTGCTCGTGCTGAAGATCGGCGTCGGTTGTAGTCGCTAGCTGTTCTGGAGTGTCGGGCATGGGTAGTCGCATCTGAAAGTGGGTGGGGTGGTGTCCTTAAAAGCCATCAAATGCGCTGGGAAACCATTGTGGCGCATTATCGCCTTCTATCGCGATCACGTCAAAACGCATACAGCTTTTCGGATAATATTTCTGTTGATAAAAAAGGGCAGTGCGAATGATTTTGCGTTGCTTGCTACGCGTGACGCTGGCAGCTGCTCCGCCGTATTGCGCATTTTTACGGTAACGTACTTCGACAAATATCAGGCCGGTTTTATCTTGCATAATCAGGTCGATTTCGCCCATACGGCAAAGGAAGTTTTGCTCTATTAGCTGCAGCCCTTTACTTTGCAGAAACTCACAGGCAATTTGCTCTTCCTGTTCGCCCTTAAGCTGCCGGCTAGTCGCCGCTGCTGAGGCTTTTGGTGTATAGTGCCGTTCGTTCATGGCATGCTTTCCTGTTGTTATTATTGGCGGGAATTTTAGCATGGCCTTTTATTATTCAGCACTTTTACGGGAAACACGGTATGCAGATTGAGTCAGGCACCTTATATGTGGTGGCGACGCCGATTGGTAATCTGGGTGATATTACACATCGCGCATTGGAAGTGCTGGCAGGCGTCGACCGGATTTGCGCTGAGGATACCCGTAATAGCAAGAAGCTGCTGACGCACTTTGGTATTCAAAAGCCGCTGGTGGCATTGCATGATCATAATGAACGGGATCGTTTGCAGCAGTTAACGGAATTTTTGCAAGCGGGCGAAAGTCTGGCGTTGATTAGTGATGCGGGTACGCCGCTGATCAGTGATCCTGGTTATCACTTGGTGCAGCATTTACGCGAAGCTGGTTTAAAGGTCGTGCCGCTACCGGGCGCTTGCGCGATTATTGCTGCTTTGTCGGTTGCAGGCTTACCAACGGATCGTTTTGTGTTTGAGGGCTTTTTGCCGGCTAAGTCCAGTGGGCGTAAGCAGGTCTTTAAGGATCGTACCCAGCAAACGTGTACCCAAGTCTATTATGAGTCGAGCCATCGTATTGAAGCGTCGGTGGCTGATTTGTGCGAAGTGATTGAAGCCGAGCGGCACGTGGTGTTGGCGCGTGAGTTGACTAAATTATATGAAGAGTTGTTCTCCGGTACGGCAGCGGAGTTACTCGCGTGGCTACAGGCGGACTCAAATCATCAGCGTGGTGAGTTTGTGTTGATGGTGCAGGGCGCGCTCCCCACCAATGCAACACAGGGCATGGCATTGGAGCCTTTACTGAAGCTATTAATGGATGAGCTGTCAGTCAAACAAAGTGCGGGATTGGCAGCTAAGATCACCGGTGAGAGTAAAAATCACTGTTATAAGCTCGCAATGAGCTTACGTGATCTATGAATCAGGGTAGAAGTTTGTTACAGTGCGCGATCGAGTTGGCCAGGCAGTCGCGCAATTCAGGTTTCGACCTGCGTTGGGAGGAAAGTCCGGGCTCCATAGGGTAGGACGCCAGATAACTTCTGGGCAGCGTGAGCTGACGGCAAGTGCAGCAGAGAGAAGACCGCCACGTAAGTGGTAAGGGTGAAAGGGTGCGGTAAGAGCGCACCGCACAGCTGGTAACAGTTTGTGGCAAGGTAAACCCCGTCCGGAGCAAGACCAAATAGGGATACGATGGTGCGACCCGTACTGTATCCGGGTAGGTTGCTTGAGATATGCGGTGACGTATATACAGATGAATGACTGTCCAAGACAGAACCCGGCTTATCGGCCAACTCGAATCCCTTCTGATTTGTTTACTTAGTGAACATACATAATATTTTTATACATATTTCCTGCACTTAGCGGGTTTTTGTAAAGCACTTCTTTAAGTGTCTTCGACACTCATCTGTATTTCAGCAATAAACTTATAACTGTTAATGTTTCCCTGCTGTCAATCCCCCTAAGTATTTGTCTTTTCTATAAGTTTTTCATAAAACTGTGTTGACCTGTGGGGTTTCCCTAGCTATATTGGCGAAAAGTGGGGTGAAGTGGGGAATCGTGGTATTTTCCGAAAAAACACTCTCCCTGAATCGGAAAAAAACACATGTTTCGTGGAATATCCAATCTCAATGTTGATGTTAAGGGCCGTATCGCGGTGCCTTCACGTTATCGTGAGTCGATTCGGGAAAAAGCATCTGGTCAAATGATTGTAACGGTGGATCACACCGATTATTGCTTACTGATTTATGCTATGGACGAGTGGCTCGAGGTTGAAAATACGCTTCGGAAGCTCCCAAACATGAAGCCTAGTGTAAGGAATCTACAACGTTTAGTGCTAGGGCACGCCGAAGAAGTGGACTTAGATTCACAGGGTCGGATTCGCATACCTGCGCCTTTACGGGAATACGCCAATATTGATAAGGCAACAGTATTGGTGGGGCAGATGAATAAGTTTGAATTATGGGATGAAGTGACTTGGTTGGCAAAACGGAAACTCTGGATTGCTGAGGCACAGGCTTCACTCGAAACCGATGACGCACTAGATGGTATTTCATTTTAAATCAGGAAGCAGGCTACATGGCTGAAGAGTATCAACACGTAACAGTGTTGCTAGACGCTGCCGTAGAGGCATTGTCGGTTAATCCTGACGGGCTTTATATCGATGGCACATTTGGCCGTGGCGGTCATGCGCGCAAGATATTAGACCGTCTAGGGGATAACGGGCGCCTGATCGTGGTCGATAAAGACCCGCAAGCGATTGCCATTGCCCGTCAACTGGCTGCAGATGATAACAGGGTGTATGTCTTTCACGGCAGTTTTGCCGACTACCGGCAAGCATTAGACAGCTCCGGCTTCGGCAACAAGATCGCGGGCATGTTATTAGACTTGGGTGTTTCCTCCCCACAGATCGATGATGCCGCCCGTGGTTTCAGCTTTCAGCGCAATGGCGACTTAGATATGCGAATGAATCCGGAGCAGGGTTTATCTGCTGCAGATTGGTTAGCTGTTGCTGAGCCTGCCGAAATCGCTGCCGTGCTTTGGAAGTACGGTGAAGAGCGTTTTGCCCGCCGGATTGTCGATAAGATTACCGAACGCCGCGAAACTAAGCCACTGACCACAACACTGGAGCTGGCTAACTTAATTAGCGAAGCCGTTCCTCGTAAATTTCACGGGCGCAAGCATCCTGCGACTAAAAGTTTTCAGGCGATCCGGATTTTCATCAACCAAGAGTTGGGTGATCTGGAGCGTTGTATTGCAGAAGCCGTGGATGACTTGGCAATCGATGGTCGCTTGGTCGTGATTAGTTTTCACTCCCTGGAAGATCGGATGGTAAAGCGTTTCTTTAAATCGAAATCCACACCGCCATCCATTCCACGCGGTATGCCCATTTTAGACTCAAGCATTGCACCACCGTTTCGTACGATCGGAAAGGCACTGAAGCCGGATGAGGATGAAGTGGCGGGTAATGTGCGTTCACGTAGTTCAGTCATGCGAATTTTGGAGCGTTGGGCATGAAGCATTGGCGATTGATTTTATTAGTCTCGCTGTATGTCGGGGTCGTGTTTACTGCGATTCAAGTGGTTGTTCAGCGTAACTACACGCGCGGCCTGTTTGTTGAGGCACAAAAAGTAGAGAAACAACGCAATATTTTGACGGCGGAATGGAGTCGTTTGAAGTTGCAGCAAGGTACCGATTTAAACGAAGTTCGTGTTGAAGCACAGGCACGGCGGGAACTCGGAATGCATATTCCACGGGCTGTTGATATTAGGGTTATTAAAGAGTGAGTCGCAGAGCTAAACAATCCACTGTAATTCCACCGGTTTATCGGGGGCGACGCCTAACATTATTGTTGGTGTTGCTGGCTGGTATGGTGGTGTTATTGCTGCGTGCCGGGTATCTGGAAGTCTTCCAGCAAACTTGGCTGCAAGAGCAGGCGGATAAACGTCAAATGCGTACGATGACCATTCCGCCATACCGCGGCATGATCTTGGATCGCAATGATGAGGCGCTGGCAATCAGCTCGCCAGTTGAGTCGGTGTGGAGTAATCCTCGTAAGTTTTTTGCAACGCGCGATTCATTGACTAAGAAAGCGGCCAGTGATGATAAAGCTGTAGCGGATGAAGCTCGCAATGCGTTGGACGAGCTAGACGTTAATATGGTCAAGCTTGAAGTCATTCTTGGCATGTCTGACGGTGAGTTGAGCAAACTGCTGGATGATAATAAGCGTCGGAGCTTTGTGTATCTGGTGCGTCAAACATCGCCTGAGCAAGCTCAAGAAATTCAGGATTTAAATATTCCCGGCATTGGTTCTAATGACGAATATCGTCGTTTCTATCCTATGGCGGAAGCCGTTGCTCATGTGGTTGGCTTCACCAATATCGATGATAGTGGTGTCGAGGGCATTGAGCGCTCAATGAACACCGAGCTGGCTGGTCGCGCGGGTAAAAAGCGTGTTATTCAGGATGGTGCCTCACGTTTAATTGAAGACGTTGAGCAGATTGATCGCATGGTGCCTGGTAAAGATGTGAATTTAAGCATCGATCGCCGGATTCAATACCAAGCTTATAAAGTACTTAAAGAACAAGTGACTCAGTTAAGCGCTAAAGCGGGCTCCGTTGTGGTGCTGGATGCGCATACCGGTGAAGTGTTGGCGATGGCCAATATGCCGGGCTTTAATCCAAATGCACGTAGCTCACTGCAGCCAGAAAATTACCGAAATCGTGCGGTAATGGATGCCTTTGAACCTGGCTCAACCATCAAGCCGTTGACCATTGCAGCTGCTTTAGAAGCACGTGTTCTTGGTCCTGATGTGCTAATCGATACAGCTCCTGGCTACCTGATGCTTGGTAAAACCAAAGTTAGTGACCCGCGTGATTATGGCGACCTTACCTTGGACATGGTGTTGGCAAAGTCCAGCAACGTGGGCGCGAGTAAAGTCGCTTTGTTGATGGATGCTAAAGAGCAGTGGAAATTTCTAAACCGTGTTGGTTTTGGTTTACGTCCGGACTCGGGTGCTCCAAGCGAGACAGATGGTTTACTCAGTTATTACGATAGCTGGGGTAGTGTAGATAGAGCCTCACACGGCTATGGCTATGGTGTGTCGGTGAGCTTACTTCAGTTGGCACAGTCGTACACTATGTTCGCTAATAATGGCGTTATGTATCCGGCAAAATTGTTAAAACTTGAAGGTGCACCAGTTGGTCGTCAGATTATGCGCCCTGAAAATGCGCGTGCGGTTTTGCGTATGCTGAAAGCCGTGGTTGCTGATGACGCAACCGGTAAACGCGCAATGATTGATGGCTATACCGTGGCCGGTAAAACTGGTACGGCCTACAAGTTTTTGAATAAGCGTTATGACACACGTCGCCGTATTGTGAGCTTTATTGGTTTGGCTCCTGCCAGCAATCCGCGATTGATCGTGGCAGTGATGTTGGATGAGCCTCAGGTTGAGCGTGCAACCGGTGGCCGTTTGGTGGCTCCGATGTTCACCAAAATTATGTCTAACAGCTTACGTGTTCTAGATATTCCACCGGATGACCTGCCTGCACAAGCAGGGTCTGGCGGCACTAAAAAGGGAGGTGCTTAATGGCGATGTTATTAAGTGCATTGCTTGATGGTGTTTCTGGTGTCCGCGATGTAGTGCCTGAGTTGTCAGTTAAAGCAATGACTTTGGATAGTCGCGCAGTGAGCGAAGGTGCTGTATTTGTCGCATTGAGCGGTACACGTGAGCATGGCTTAGCCTATGCGCAGCAAGCGGTTGAGCGTGGCGCTGCCGCAGTGATTTGGAATTATGATGCAACTATTGAGGTTCCTGAACTATCGGTTCCTTTGATTGCGATTGAAGATTTACCAGCAAGCCTAGGCGGAATTGCAGCCCGTCTTTATGACCACTCCGGTCATGACCTGCAGATTGTCGGGATTACAGGAACCGACGGAAAAACTTCTGTAAGCCACTTTCTGGCGCAGGCAATGAATGCTAGCGGCGGCTCGTGTGCAGTGATCGGTACACTCGGAATAGGTAACCCTAGCGCGCTGGAAAAGGCGACACACACTACGCCCGATGTGATTACCGTTCATCAGAATCTCCAACGTCTCAGTACGCGAGGGAGTCGCTGTGTGGCGATGGAGGTTTCTTCACATGCTTTAGATCAGCAGCGAGTGGCTGGCGTAGCATTTGATGTGGCGATATTGACTAACCTGACCCGTGATCACCTCGATTATCATGGAACGGTTGAGGCATATGCCGCTGCAAAAGCGAAATTATTTATTGAGCATGCGCCAAAGGTCGCTGTGCTTAATTTGAACGATGAATTTGGTCAGAAGCTGTTTGATACATTAGCTACTCTGCCAACACAAACCATTGCTTATGCCATTGGTGAGCTTGCCGATTATCCGGCAGATACGTTAATCGCGACCGAGCCGCATTATGACCATCAAGGTTTGCAGGCAACCATTCACTGGCAAGGGCAGGCATTGAAACTGTCAGTGGGTGTATTGGGCGACTTTAACCTCAGTAATTTACTGGCTGCCATGGGCGGTTTGCTGGGATTAGGTTATAGCGCGAGTGATGCGGTTGCGGCCCTGTCGCAAGTGACCACCGTTGCGGGCCGTATTGAAAAAATTACCATTGCAGCGTCGCAGCCGTTTTTATCGGTTGTGGACTATGCACATACACCGGGCGCGTTATCGTCGGTGTTATCGGCGCTGCGGGTACATTGCCGTGGTCGTCTGATTTGCGTGTTTGGATGCGGTGGTGACCGCGATGCAGGCAAGCGTCCTTTAATGGCGCAGGTTGCAGAAGCGAAAGCCGATGTAGTGATTGCCACTGATGACAATCCACGCAATGAAGATCCAAAGCTGATTATGCAAGGTATTGTTGCAGGTTTTGAAAAGCCCGATGCTGTCACTATTGAGCATGACCGCGCCGCTGCTATCCGCATTGCTATTCAACAAGCAAAAGCGGGTGATGTGGTGCTGGTTGCCGGTAAAGGCCATGAGCAAGAGCAGCTTATACAAGGTGTAGCACATCACTTTGATGACCGAGAGCAGATTAGATTGGCGCTGACTGCCTTAACTCAGGAGATGGCGTCATGACTTGGATGCTTTCTGATATTGCCAAAATGACTAATGGCGTGTTGCACGGTAACGATTTAAGTATCGACTCCGTTGCGACAGACTCTAGAAGCGTTACGGCAGACCAGTTATTTATCGCAATCAAAGGCGAGCGTTTTGATGCGCATGACTTCGTGGCTGATTTAGCAGGCAAAGCCGGTGCGGCACTGGTTCACCAGTATGTTGAGTGTGACCTACCACAAGTTGTGGTGAGCGATACCCGCCAAGCGCTTGCGGATTTTGCAGCGGCATGGCGTCAGCAGTTTACTAAGCCAGTGATTGGTTTAACCGGCAGCAATGGTAAGACTACGGTTAAAGAGATGCTAAGTGCGATTTTATCGGTCAGGGGATCGGTATTGGCAACGCTAGGCAATCTCAATAATGACTTAGGCATGCCATTAACCCTATTACGATTACGCGAAGAACATGATTTTGCGGTAATCGAAATGGGTGCAAACCATTTTCATGAGATTGCGTTTTTGACTGCGATTTCAAAGCCGGATGTGGCAATCCTGAATAATGCAGGTGCTGCACATCTGGAAGGTTTTGGCAGTATTGAAGGGGTTTCCCGGGCCAAAGCAGAGATTTTTCAAGGTCTGAGCGATGATGGTATTGCCATTATTAATGCAGACGATACGTATGCAGATTATTGGTATGGCTGTAATGCATCGCGTCAGGTCATTAGTTTCGGCACTCAAAATGCCGCCACCGTACAAGGAAAGGCTACTCCAACAGGGACGTTGGTTCTTAATTATCAGCAGGAGTCAGTTGAAATAACGCTGAAACTGCTGGGTGAACACAATGCCCGAAATGCCTTAGCCGCTGCCGCAGCAGCACTGGCAATTGGCACGACCTTGGCACAAATCAAGCAGGGCTTAGAGTCATTGCAACCAGTTAAAGGGCGCTTAGCACCACTAGCAGGTCAGCAGGGTACGCTGTTAATTGATGATACTTACAATGCCAACCCATCATCAGCTAAAGCGGCGATTGACGTGTTAGCGGGCTTTAGTGCTGGCGAACAGGTGTTTGTGTTGGGTGATATGGGTGAGCTTGGTGACAATGTTGCTGAGCTACATCAGGAAGTGGGCGCACATGCCCGTGAGCGAGACATCGACCAATTGTATTGCTTGGGTGCGCAAAGCGTACACGCAGCTAATGCCTTTGGCGCAGCGGCGAAGCACTTTGACGAGCTTGAGCCACTGTTGGATTCGTTAAAAGCAACAATGAAAAACAATATGACAATCTTAGTGAAAGGATCTCGCAGTATGCGTATGGAACGGGTGATTGAGGCCTTAAAAGCTACCGATTCAGTTAACGGGGGACGTAACTGATGCTGGTTGGTTTTTTTGAGTGGTTGGCTAACCATTACAGCTTTTTTGGTGTTTTTAAATACCTGACATTACGGGGTATTTTAGCGGTTTTGACCGCGCTGGGCTTATGTCTGGCGATGGGGCCATTAATGATTCGCAGGCTAACGCTGCTGAAGATTGGTCAAAGTGTGCGTGACGATGGTCCGCAGACACATTTAATTAAAGCGGGTACCCCAACGATGGGTGGCGCGCTGATTTTGTTGTCGATTGGTATCTCTACATTACTGTGGGGTGATCTACGCAATTACTACGTTTGGGTGACCTTGTTCGTTACCTTGGGTTCTGGCGTAGTTGGTGGTTTAGATGACTACCTAAAGCTTAAGTATCGCAACAGCAAGGGGTTGGCGGCACGTTGGAAGTATTCAGGCCTGTCATTTGTCGCACTGATTGGTGTCATGGTGCTGTATATGAAAGCCGGCTCTGCCACTGAAACGACCTTGTTTATTCCTGTCTTTAAAGATTTGTTCTTTGAAATGGGTTGGATCTTTATTCCTTGGGCCTACTTAGTGATTGTTGGCTCTAGTAATGCGGTGAACCTGACTGATGGCTTGGATGGTTTGGCAATTATGCCGACGATTTTGGTTGCAGCGGGTCTAGGCGTATTTGCTTACCTGAGTGGTAACAGTGTATTTGCGGCATATTTGGGAATTCCATATGTGCCAGGTGTGGGTGAGATGGTTGTGTTCTGCGCCACTATTTTCGGGGCTGGCTTAGGCTTCTTGTGGTTTAACACTTACCCAGCACAAGTATTTATGGGCGATGTTGGCGCACTGGCACTTGGTGCTGGTCTTGGCATCGTTGCAGTAATCGTCCGTCAGGAAATCGTATTAGCGATTATGGGCGGCGTGTTTGTGATGGAAGCGGTGTCCGTAATTTTGCAGGTTGGCTCATTCAAGATGACCGGCAAGCGTATTTTCCGGATGGCACCGATTCATCACCATTTTGAATTGAAGGGCTGGGCAGAGCCGAAAGTAATTGTTCGTTTTTGGATTATTACCATCGTTCTGGTTTTGGTTGGTTTAGCAACAATTAAGGTACGTTAAATCATGCAGCAAGCAACGCAGGTAAATTGGCATACACTCATTGTCGGTCTGGGAAAGACAGGCTTATCAGTGGCTCGCTATTTATCGGCTAAAGGCATCGCCTTTGCTGTTATGGATTCTCGTGAAGCGCCACCATCGGCGGATGTCTTGGCTAAGGACTTTCCGGATGTGCCGAGCTACTACGGTAAATTTGATGCAGATATTATGTGTCAGGCGAAGCTGCTGGTTATTAATCCGGGTATTGCATTAGCAACGCCTGAAATTGAAAAAGCCCGCTCCTTAGGCATTGAAGTGGTTGGTGATGTTGAGTTGTTCGCACGTGAAGCTGAGGCGCCAATCTTGGCAGTTACTGGCTCTAACGGCAAAACCACGGTAGCCAGTTTGCTGGACTGCATGGCAAAAGCGGCAGGAATGCGCGTAGCAACCGGTGGGAATATTGGTTTGCCAGCACTAGCATTGCTTGAGCAGAAAAATGTAGAGTTGTATGTGTTGGAGTTATCCAGTTTTCAGCTGGAAACCACCAGTAACTTGCATTGCCGTGCGGCCTGTATTTTGAATATCACTGAAGATCACCTGAATCGCTATGCGAACAGAATTGAGCTTTACGCAGCAGCCAAAGCAAGAATTTATGATCATTGCGATATTAAAGTAGTTAATCGTGATGATGAGCGCGTGATGGCAATGGCAAAAGGTAGCGGGGTCGTTAGCTTTGGTTTTGATGCGCCAGAGCAGGGCCAGTATGGCTTGATTAGCGAAGGTGATGAGCTGTTTTTAGCGCGTGGTCGTGAAAAATTATTAAAGAGCACTGATGTTAAATTGCCGGGTCGTCATAACTTAGTGAACGCATTAGCCGCTCTGGCATTAGCAAATGCTGCAGGTATGCCACTGAAGCCTTGCTTGGAAGTGCTCAAGACTTTCGAGGGCTTAGAGCATCGCACTCAGTGGGTTGGTGAAAATAATGGAATTCATTGGTATAACGATTCTAAAGGCACCAATGTCGGCGCAACTGTTGCAGCATTGCATGGCCTGACTGGCAAAACGGTTTTATTAGCGGGCGGACAAGGTAAGGCGGCAGATTTCACACCATTAGCCGATGCCGTACAAAAGTATGCGCGGGCTGTCGTATTGTTTGGTGAAGATGCTGAGCTGATTGCTTTAAGTATTAAAGGCGACATTCCTATCGTGTTTGCGACCGATATGTTGGATGCCGTAGAGCAAGCTAAGTTGTTGGCGCAGATAGGTGACAATGTATTGTTATCTCCGGCCTGTGCCAGTTTTGATATGTTTGATAGTTATGAGCATCGCGGCAGAGTGTTTGTCGAGGCGGTTAAACAGGTGGTGTTATGTTAACGCGCGTTCTTGCCGATTTTTTTCCTGAGTGGGAGCGCTATGTTGATCGTGCATTGCTGATCAATATTATGTTGTTGATGGCGTTTGGCACGGTGGTGATGACTTCTGCCTCGGTCGCAATCTCTGAAAAGAATTATGGTACGGCTTATTTTTATCTGAATCGCCAAGTGATGTTTTTGCTGATCGGTTCGGTGGTTGCGTATGTCACTTACCGAATTCGCATGTCATTTTGGCAGGGAATGGGGCCATTAATTCTGATCCCGATTTTGCTGATGCTGGTGGCAGTCTTGGTCTTAGGCCGTGAGGTTAATGGTAGTACCCGTTGGTTGGGTATTGGACCAATGTCCATTCAGGTGTCTGAAATGGCGAAGGTCAGTGTGATTTTGTACATGGCGGGTTATTTGGTCCGTCATGGCAAGGCGTTAGCCGAGTCAGCAGCCATCAAGCCACTGTTTTTACCGTTGATTGTGATTGTTTTAGTCGATGTTTTACTGATCCTGCAGCCTGACTTTGGAAGTCTGATCATGATCACCGCAACTGGCTTGTCGATGCTGTTTTTAGGTGGTGTCAAATTGCATCGCTTATTGCTGTTGTTTGTACTGGCAGTGGGCGGCATGGTCGGCATCATCATGATGGGTGGCTATCGTCTGGCGCGTGTTATTGCGTTTATGAACCCATGGGAACATGCGCAGGATAAAGGTTACCAGACCGTACACTCCTTGATGGGTATTGGTGATGGCGGTTGGTACGGTGTTGGTTTAGGCGGTAGCGTACAAAAGTTATTTTATCTGCCAGAAGCGCATAATGACTATGTGTTTGCGGTGCTGGCAGAAGAGTTTGGGTTTATCGGTATCGTGTTCATTCTGGCTTTATTTGGCTGGTTTGTGCAGCGTGCGTTTGTGATTGGCTTTAATGCGGATAAGGCGAAATTGCACTATGGCGCTTATGTGGCATACGGCATTGGTTTCTGGATTGGTTTTCAGGTGCTGTTCCATATCGGAGTGAATCTGGCGGTGTTACCACCAAAAGGTTTGACGCTGCCATTCGTAAGTTATGGTGGTAGTAGTTTGCTCAGCACCATGATTGCTATTGCCCTGTTAATGCGGGTGCATCGCGATACTCAAATTGCCCTGTTCGGCTTGTCAGATAAAGAGCTGGAGCGTGAAAAGCAGCGCAAGCAAACCGTTTCAAATCGTCGGGTTCCGGAAAAGCCGGCTCGTAAATTAAATAAGCGCCGCTCAGGAGGGTTGCTTCGTGGAAAATAAGCGTCCAGTTCTGATTACTGCCGGCGGTACCGGTGGCCATGTTTATCCTGGTCTTGCCGTGGCGCGTGCGTTGCAGGCGCAGAATATTCCAGTGGTCTGGATGGGCACGCCAAAAGGCTTTGAAGCCCGCGTGATTCCTGAAGCAGGCATTGAGATGGCCTTGCTGGAAGTGACTGGTTTACGCGGCAAAGGCATTACCACGTTGTTGTTGGCACCGTTTCGTTTGGTGAAAGCCTTGTATCAATCTGTTCGCATTATGCAAAAGCATAAGCCAGCAGCGGTATTAGGCATGGGCGGCTTTGTAGCGGGCCCTGGTGGTTTGGTTGCCTCTTTAATGGGCATTCCTGTCATTATTCATGAGCAGAATGCGATTCCGGGTTTGACCAATCGCTTACTGAGCAAGTTTAGCCGTAAGGTGCTGGAAGGCTTTCCGGGAACATTCCATCAGGCAGGTGATAAAGCCGTGCCAGTGGGAAACCCAGTACGTCAGGATATTAGCAGTTTGCCGGCTCCAGCTGAGCGCATGAAGCGGGATGACTCGCAGCTGCATTTGCTGATTATTGGTGGCAGCTTAGGTGCTCAGGCACTGAATGAAACTGTGCCACAGGCATTGGCAGAACTGGCTCCGGAAATGCGTCCGGTGGTTCGTCACCAAGCTGGCAAAAATAAGGATGAATCAACCCGCGAGCAATATGCTAAGTCTGGGGTTGAGGCGACCGTCTCTCCATTTATTGAAGACATGGGCGAAGCGTATGGTTGGGCTGATTTAGTGATTTGTCGCTCAGGTGCACTGACAGTGACTGAGTTGGCGGCAGCTGGTCTGGCGTCAATTTTGGTGCCTTATCCTTATGCCGTAGATGATCACCAAACGGCTAACGGTTTGTATCTATCAGAAAATGGCGCGGCAATTTTGGTTTCACAGTCTGATCTGACGGTTTCGTATCTGGCGCAGCATCTGCAGTCGTTGTCTCAGGAGCCAGAGCGCTTATTACAGATGGGTGAAAAAGCCCGTGAATTGGCTCGCCCGAATGCGACCGAAGAAGTCGCCGCCATTGTAGCCGAAATGGCGAACTATACGTTTAACACAGAGGTTGTAGCATGAAGCCAGCAAATGAATTGGCCCGCAGACGCATCAAACAAATTCACTTTGTCGGCATCGGTGGTGCAGGCATGGGCGGCATCGCCGAAGTAATTTCTCATCTGGGTTACCGGGTGACAGGCTCTGACATTGCACAAAACCCGATGACCGACCGCTTAAAAGATTTAGGCGTAAAAGTGTTTATTGGCCATGCGGCTGAGAATATCGAAGGCGCGAACGTCGTAGTGATTTCCTCAGCGGTGAACGATAGCAACCCTGAGGTTGCAGCGGCTAAGATGAACGGTATCCCAGTAGTACCTCGCGCTGAAATGCTAGCTGAGATCATGCGCTTTAGTAACGGTATTGCGGTCGCTGGTACTCACGGTAAAACTACGACGACCAGTTTAGTAACTAGCTTATTAGCGGAAGGCGGATTAGATCCAACCTTCGTGATCGGCGGCAAGCTTAATAGCACGGCAAGTAACTCACGTTTAGGAACTGGTGAATATCTGGTTGCCGAAGCGGATGAGAGTGATGCGTCATTCTTGTTGCTAAAGCCGATGATTTCGATTGTGACCAATATCGATGCGGACCACCTGTCGACTTACGGTGGTGACTTTGAAAAGCTGAAAGCGACTTTCGTTGAGTTTTTACATCACCTGCCATTCTACGGCATTGCCGTGATGTGTATTGATGATGAGCACGTCTGCGAGATTCTGCCAGAAGTGACACGTACCGTTGTGAGCTACGGTATCCACTACGATGCGGATGTGCGTGCAGTTGACCTACGCTACGACGGCATGCAGAGCTACTTTAAGGTCGAGCGTAAAGGCTACACAACACTGGATATCGTGTTGAATATGCCGGGCGAACACAATGTACAAAACGCACTGGCAGCGATTGCAGTGGCGACTGAGATTGGTGTTAGCGACGAAGCTATCCAGAGTGGCTTGCTACGTTTCCAAGGTGTAGGGCGTCGCTTTAATTGCTATGGCGATCTTGAGACTGAAAATGGCAAAGTAATGTTGGTCGATGATTATGGTCACCACCCAACAGAAATGGCTGCGACCATGAATGCAGTGCGTACTGCATGGCCAAATCGTCGTATGGTGGTGCTGTTCCAGCCGCATCGTTACACGCGTACCCGTGATTTGTTTGAAGATTTTGCAACGGTACTGTCTGAACCAGATGTGCTGCTGCTAATGGATATCTATGCGGCGAGCGAAGATCCGATTCCAGGAGCAGATGGACGCTCGCTGTCTCGTGCGATTCGTAACCGTGGCAAGGTTGATCCGATCTTTATCGCGGATAATGCTGAGATTTTAGAAAACCTGAGCCATCAGCTGCAAGATGGCGATGTATTACTGACTTTGGGTGCCGGTAGTGTCGGCACGATTTCTGCGGGCTTGCCTGAGCAGCTAACTGCCTGGAGTAAAGCATAATGAAAGCCAGATTTGGTAAAGTGGCGGTTTTGATGGGCGGCTGGGGTGCTGAGCGCGAAGTATCACTGAATAGTGGTGCAGCCGTGTTAGCCGGCCTACAAGCCAAAGGTGTGGATGCGCATGGCATTGATGCTGACCGCAATGTGCTTGAAACATTGAAAGCAGGCGGCTTTGATCGCGTATTTAATATTTTACATGGCCGTGGTGGTGAAGATGGTGTGCTGCAAGGTGCATTAGAATTGATTCATATGCCGTACACTGGCTGTGGCGTTATGTCTTCAGCCATCAGCATGAATAAGCTGATGACTAAACGGTTTTGGTTAGGCTGCGGTTTAAAAACACCCGCATTTATGATTCTGCAGGATGATACCGACTTTGATGCCGTCGTCGCTGAGTTAGGCTTGCCACTCATTGTGAAGCCCGCTGATGAAGGCTCTAGCGTTGGTATGAGCAAGGTAACAAGCGCGGAGCAGTTGCCACTCGCATATCAGGAAGCTCGCAAACATGATTCTGCTGTGTTTGTAGAGCAATGGGTAACCGGCAAAGAATATACGATTGCTATTGTCGGTGATCAGGTACTGCCAGTGATTCGTGTTGAAACCGATAGCGCGTTTTACGATTACGAAGCGAAATACAAGTCAGATGATACTCGTTATTTCTGCCCTTGCGGTTTAGAGCCGGAAGCAGAAGCGGAAATGCAGGCATTGGCAAAACAAGCTTTTGATGTATTGGGTACTTCTGGCTGGGGCCGGATTGATCTCATGCAGGATGAGCAGGGACAGGCTTGGTTAATTGAGTTGAATACCGTTCCGGGCATGACGAGTCACTCATTAGTGCCAAAAGCAGCGAAGGCAGCGGGCATTAGTTTTGAAGACTTAGTGGTCAAGATTTTGGAGACATCAGAGTAAGCATATGGCAACTCAGGCGACAAAAAAGAAACGGCCACAGGCGACCCGAAAGCGAGGTGCTAAGCAGCCGCTATCATCTCGTTTTAAGCCAGGCGTTTCGTTAAACCTGAATTGGGGGCGCGTTTCGGCAGTTTTATTCATGTTAGCGCCTTTATTACTGATAACTGCTGCATATATCTGGATTAATCGGCCGGAAAATCTTACGATTCGCGCAATCGAAGTCACTGGCGAATTGAAGTACCTGAAGCAGGAAGATTTGCAGCCAATTATTCAGCCATTTGTATCCACCAATTTGTTTTTGCTGGATGCCAAGTCGCTGGAAACTGAGCTGGAATTTAGCCCTTGGGTGTACTCCGCTTCGATGACAAAACTGTGGCCAGATAAGCTACGAATAAAAATTCATGAAGAGCGGCCGATCGCGTTTTGGGGCGCAGATAGCATGCTAAATGAGTTCGGCGAGATCATTGATGCCGAACTACCTGAGAAAATAGGCCAGTTACCTGTTCTTTATAGTCCGGAAGACAAGGGGCGCGGTATGGTAGAGAACTACCTGAGAGTGCAACAGTGGACCCGGGAGTTTCCAACGCCGATAGCAGAGTTCCGCGAGGATGCGCGTGGCTCATGGCAGTTGAAACTTGAGAACGGATTGATTGTGAACATAGGGCGTGAAAAGCAGGAAAAGCGTTTGCGTCGTTTTGTCGTTGGATATCAACGTGAGTTAGCGGATCAAATCGATAAGATTCATACCGTAGATTTACGTTATACCAACGGTTTTGCAGTGAAATGGAAAAGTGACTGGCAATTGAAGCAGGAAGCCAGCAAGAAAAAGGGGTAGTACACCGCATGTCACGTAACGATGGAACAAATATGGTTGTCGCTTTGGATATTGGTACATCCAAAGTGGTCGCGCTGATTGGCGAAGTGTCTGCCAGCGGAGAGATTGAGATTGTCGGCATCGGCAAAACACCGGCACGCGGAATGAAAAAAGGCGTGGTGGTGAATATCGAGTCCACGATTGAATCAATCAACCGTGCGGTGGATGAAGCTGAGCTCATGGCTGGCGTGAACATCAACTCTGTGTTTGCCGGGATTGCAGGAAGCCACATTAGCAGCCTGAATTCACACGGTATCGTAGCGATTCGTGACAAAGAAGTGACTGATGCGGATTTAGAGCGAGTAATGGATGCGGCCCGTGCTGTTGCCATTCCGGCCGATCAACGGATTTTGCATGTGCTGCCGCAAGAATATGTGATTGATGATCAGGATGGTATTCGTGATCCGGTGGGCATGGCAGGTGTACGTTTGGAAGCCCGCGTGCATTTAGTGACTGGCGCTCAAAGCGCAGCACAAAATATTATCAAATGCGTTGAGCGTTGTGGTTTAGACGTAGACGATTTGATTCTGGAGCAAGTGGCATCAAGCTATGCGGTTCTGGAAGATGATGAGAAAGAATTAGGTGTGTGTCTGGTCGATATCGGCGGCGGCACCAGTGACATTGCGGTATTCCTGAATGGTGCGATTCAGCATACGGCGGTTATCCCGATTGCGGGAGACCAAGTCACGAATGATATTGCGGTTGCTGTGCGTACACCGACACAGTTCGCAGAGCAGTTAAAGATTCAGCATGGTAGCGCATTGCGCCAGCTGATTACTGAAGAAGAGATTATTGAGGTGCCGGGAGTTGGTGAGCGTGAGCCACGCACATTATCAACCCAAACTCTGGCATCGGTGATTGAACCCCGTTATGAGGAGCTGTTTTCACTGATCCTCGCGGAGCTACGCCGCAGCGGTTATGCCGAGCGTCTTGGTGGCGGTATCGTGTTGACCGGTGGTTCATCAAAAATTCTGGGAGCAGTGGAGCTAGCGGAAGAGATTTTCCACATGCCAGTGCGCCTTGGATCACCCCGACGGGTGGGCGGCTTGAAAGGGGAAGTTGACAATCCAATTCATTCAACAGGTGTTGGATTGCTAATCTACGGCGCAAAACAAATGGCGGCCGGGACCGGGAGGGCTTATGTCTCGGGTACCTCTGTTAGTGTTTGGGAACGAATGAAAAATTGGTTTCAGGGAAATCTCTGATTTTTCTTGCGTTGCAATAAACCCGAATTCGATAGTTCGGGATTAATAAATTAGTCACATTGAATTGTTAGTACAAAGGATTATAAAAGGAGAATAGCATGTTTCAGATTATGGATGCAGATGGTCAAAGTGCGGTAATTAAAGTCGTTGGAGTCGGCGGCGGTGGCGGAAACGCTGTCCAGAACATGGTTGACTCCGGTATTGAGGGTGTTGAGTTTATCTGTGCCAATACAGATGCTCAGGCTCTGGAAGGCTCAGGTGTAGAGACTCTGATCCAGTTAGGACACTCATTGACTAAAGGTTTGGGTGCAGGCGCAAATCCTGATATCGGCCGTGAAGCGGCTCTGGAAGATCGCGAGCGCATTAAAGAGCTGATCGCGGGTACTGACATGCTATTCATCACTGCGGGTATGGGTGGTGGAACAGGTACTGGTGCAGCACCGGTTGTTGCTGAGCTGGCACGTGAGCTGGGTATTTTGACCGTTGCGGTTGTAACTAAGCCGTTCCCGTTTGAAGGCACACGCCGCATGAAAATGGCTGAATCCGGAATCGCGGAACTGTCTAAGAGCGTTGACTCACTGATTACCATTCCAAATGGCAAGCTGTTGACGTCTCTAGGTAAGAACATCACGTTACTGGATGCCTTCAAAGCAGCGAATAACGTATTGTTAGGCGCGGTACAGGGTATTGCTGAGCTGATTACCCGTCCTGGTCTGATCAACGTGGATTTCGCGGACGTGCGCACTGTAATGAGTGGTATGGGCTTATCTATGATGGGTACCGGTTCTGCCAGCGGTGAAGAGCGTGCTACTAAGGCAGCGAAAGCGGCGATCTCTAGCCCATTGCTGGATGATATCGATCTGAATGGCGCACGCGGTATTCTGGTTAACATCACCGCTGGCCTGGATATGGGTATCCATGAGTTTGAAGAAGTGGGTAGCGCAATCCGTGAGTTTGCTTCCGATGAAGCGACTGTAGTAGTTGGTACGGTTATTGATCCTGAGATGACTGATGAGATCCGCGTAACGATCGTGGTAACCGGTCTTGACGGTGCAAACCCTGCAACGACTAGTGATGCTCCAGCACGCCCTGCAACCACTCGCCTACGTCCTGTTCAAATCGAGCAGACACAGCGTAAAGTCGCTGGTAGCGATGTAAACCCTAGCGCCGACACTAGCAAAACTGCTAAGTCAGGCAGTGACAAGAACTACCTGGATATCCCAGCGTTCTTGCGCAATCAGGCTGACTAATTTAATTAGCGTCTGAAGAAAAAATATCTATTCTCTGTTTCCGCTGTCGACTGGTTCGGCAGCGGTTCTTTTTCGGAGTGTTTATGCCAAGCTTTGAAGTGAGTACACAGTGGGTGGTTATTCTTGGACTGGTATCGCTGGCGACTTTTGTGTTGACCTTACTGCTAGTACCATTGATTGTGATACGCATTCCGGAAGATTACTTCAGGGATAGTTATCGGCATAAAAGCCAGTGGTCGGAGTATCATCCGGTCTTACGGTTTTGCTTACTGATATTAAAGAATATGTTGGGAGTGATACTGCTAATTATGGGAATACTGATGTTGGTATTGCCGGGGCAGGGGATTCTGACGATTCTATTTGGTGTTGCTTTAATGAATTTTCCCGGAAAATTCAAACTGGAGCGACGACTGATTTCTTATTCTAAGGTCCTAAGTTCGATAAACTGGATCAGAAAGAAAGCCAATCGTGCCCCGATTCAAGTTGATTAATCCAATGGGTAGTCATCTTCGAATACATCTTTAAGCTTTCTCTCTAAAGCTTTGCGTTCAAGGTAGTCTTCAATATTACGGCGTAGCACATGCGGCTTCTGTGGCTCTGCGTGCTCTTTAGATTCGCCTTCGATTAGGTGAATGTTATTCTTATGCGCGACAAACATATCATCTAAGATTTTTTTGGTATTCATCATATTGTGGTACTCACTTGTTAGGAGATTATTATTTTTGTTGTGCCCTAACGCTTTAGCTGTTTGGCTTAAAGCGCTTCTTACTGGTGAATACGACCGATTATCAGGAATAGCAGCTGAATCATAACTGACTCAGCCTTACCGTTGGTCTGAAAAACTTAATGGTCTAGCGATTCAATCAATGCAGTTGCATCATCGTGACTGAAGGTTTCCTGATCGGTATTTCTCAATGTGCCGCCTAATTCTTCTGCCACCATCTGCGTCGTAGAGATCAAAATCTCAATGGCGTCAATGTCATCAATTGGGCTAGGCAGCTGCATCATAATAGACAGGCCCGGTGTCTCAGAACCCTTCAAATCTGCCGGACTTAAGGTCCAAGGCTTGATGCCATTGGCAATGGTAAACAAGTTTGCTGGTACACCATTATCTTCAACTGGATAGTGATATAAATCCATATCCCCAAAGCGCAATTGGTACTGCGGTAGCACTTCACTGATCTTATCGCCAGACAGTGTTTTACCTTCTTCTGCAGCAATAAATAATACGACCTGACGGGGCGTAACAGCCTGCTTACGCGGTCTTGCGAGGATAGTTTCCTCAACCACAACCGGCGTTGAGCCATCGGTCGCTGGTAGATCCTGCATCACTGATGAAGTCGTTTTTCCAAAATCATCATTGATCTTAGGGACTACGCCATCACTTTGTTTTGGAAACTTATTCTGTGAAATACGTCCCATAATATATAAAGCGATCATCACGATGATCCCCGCGACGGTGATCAGAATACTAACTATGTCCATTGTGTTTTCCTTGGCAAAAACAATTGCTTACGGCTACTCATCTATCATCCGTGCCGCTTCATTTACATCGACCGCTACCATACGCGACACACCCGGTTCACGCATTGTAACTCCAACCAAATTCTCCGCCATTTCCATGGTAGATTTATTATGAGTTATAAAGATGAATTGTACCCGTTTCGACATGTGTCTTACCAGCTCGCAAAAACGCCCGACATTCGCTTCATCCAGTGGCGCGTCCACCTCATCCAGCATACAAAACGGTGCAGGGTTTAATTCAAAGATCGCAAATACCATTGCCACCGCCGTTAAGGCCTTTTCTCCACCCGACATGAGCTGGATGCTGCTCAGGCGCTTGCCCGGTGGGCGAGCCATGATTGAGATACCGGTGGTTAACAGGTCATCGCCAGTCATTTCCAGATGCGCTTCACCACCGCCAAACAGGCGTGGAAACATCTCCTGAATGCGCACATTCACCTTCTCAAAGGTTTCTTTGAAGCGGCCGCGGGTATCCCTATCAATTTTACGGATGGCGCTCTCTAGCGTCTCCATAGCCTCTGTCAGGTCGGCATGTTGCTCGTCCAGATAGGTCTTGCGCTCATTTTGCGATTCATATTCTTCAATCGCTGCCAGATTGATCGCACCTAAGCGCTGAATTTTCTGGCGAATATCTTGTAGCTGTTCCTGATGCGATGAAATCTGAGCACTCAGATCCATTTCATGCTGCAGCATTTGAGGATCAAATTCGGTCTCAGCCAGCTGCTCTAGCAGAGTTTCTTCACGAACATTCACTGTTTGCCAGTGCAATCTTAGCTTTTCGATCTTTTCGCGTTGAGCTTGAACAATGGCTTCGGCTTGCGCACGTGCTTGCTCATGATCACGAATCTGCTGATCAATATCGGACAGCGTTTTGCGAGCATCGGTCAATGCGACTTCGCTGACTTTGCGCTGCTCAAGTGCTTGCTCTAATTGTTCTTGCAGGCTTGCGATCAGTGCATCATCCAACTGGGTATCAGTATGGCTTAGTTTGCGTGCTTGCAACGACTCAATCTGGTAGTGAACTCGTTCAATCTGCGACTGACTGTTTTGGCAACCGCTGCGCTGTGTTTCAATCTGAATTTGTAGCGCTTGGTATTGGTCGCGGTTCAGTTGGAATTGCTGACGGGCATCACTTAGAGCCTGTTCCAGCGGGTGCTGTTGTTCTCTTAATAGCTCAAGATTTTCAGTGAGTTGCTCGATACTTGCTTGTGCCAGCGCCAGCGACTCTTCTGATTCTAATAATTGAGCCGTATCGGCTTCTTGCTGCTGATTAAGCTCGTTGGTTTCTTCCGTTAAGCGTGCGGCAAATTGTGCTTGCTGTACTTGCTGTTGCTCAAGCCCGCGAGCACGCGCATTCACTTCGCTTTCTTCGCGATGCAATTGCTGTTGCTGCTGTTGCTGTAGCTTTAGCTGGCTTTGGGATTGCTCTACCAGTTCCTGAAGTGCTTCCAGTGCCATTTCAGTGTGCTTGAGCTGTTTCTCATCTTTTGCAATGCTGGCTTGTAGCTCGTCAATACTTTTCTGGCGAGCAATAACACCTTCTTGCTCACGCTCAGAACCCGGTAGGCGCACCCAGTTTGGTCCATAGCAGCTGCCATCAGCAGTGATTAGGCGTTCACCTGCCTTTAGGCTAGATTGGCGACTGAGCGCATCCTGATGATCTATAGCGCAATAAACCAAAGCCAACAGCGGTTTGAGCTGGGTAGGGGAGAGAACCTGCTGCGCTAAGCTATCTTTTGAATAGGTTTGATTATCTGAGTTGGCATTGCCGGCCAATAAAAGCTCTATTGCATGCGCCGGTGCTGTACTGATCAAGTGCTCAAGTTGTTGATCTGCGGGTAGCTGTAAAGCTTCCAGCGTTGGGCCCAATAAGCTTTCAACGGCAGTTTCCCAGCCGGCATTGACCTTAATTTCTTCAGCCAGTCGTGGCAGTTGATCAAGGTGGTGCTCGGTTAGCCATTGGTTCAAGGTTGTTTTATCTTTGCCTAAACCCGCCTGCTGCAAGGTTTCCAGCGAGCTTAAACGCCCACGGGCACTCTGAAGTGATCCGCGCAATTCATTCAGCTGTTGCTGTTCTTCACGTTGCTCTTCCTGCTGTTTTTGCAGAGTGGCTTGCGTCGTGCTCAGCGTGGCTTCGGTTTCTTCCAGCTTAGCGGCCAGTTGCAGCTGATGCTCACGGACTAGCTCAATCTTTTCAGCTTGATCGCTTTGATCGCCTTGCTCGGCATGCTGCTGTTCAAGGCGCTGTAAACGTTGCTGGTTACGGCTAATTTGCTGCTGCAGCTGCTGAATTCGACTGCTTTCAACACTGCTTTGGCGAGTTGGCTCAGCAAGTTGTTGCTGTCCAAGGGTCCATTGTTGCTTCCACTCATTGAGGGCTTGTTCGGCGATATCTAGCGCTTCTTGTTGAGTCTCTTGCATGGCCAGCATTTCTTCGGCCTTTGGCTCCAGCAATTCCAGCTCTGTTTGTGCCTGAAGCAGTCGTTCTTCGTCATGCTGCAAGTGCATACGGGCGTTTAACAGCTCTTGTTCGAGTTGCTCACGCTGCTGCTTATCACGTTGGACGATTTCATGCTGATGGCGAATTTGCTGTTCCAGCTGAGAAACCTGAGCGCCGGATTCATACACACCAGCCTGTACCTGATTAAATTCGGCATTGGCTTCGGTTTGGCGACTACGGTGAGCTTCCAGCTGTGTTTCAATCGAGCGTTGTTGTTTCAGGTGGTCCTGATGCTTTTCCGCTTCGGCATTGATTTGCTCTTGCTGCGCTTGGAGCTCTGTTTGCACGGCTTGCAGTTGCAGATACAACAGTTCAGCAGCTAAACGACGCTCGGTTTGTTTAAAGTCTTTAAAACGTTCAGCGGCGCTGGCTTGGCGTTTTAGGGTGCCAAGCTGCTTATCAATCTCTTCGCGTAGATCATTTAGGCGGTCCAGATTGTCGCGGGTGCCACGAATGCGGGTCTCGGTTTCTTTACGGCGCTCTTTGTATTTTGAAATACCGGCGGCTTCTTCGATATAAACGCGCAGCTCTTCAGGCTTGGCTTCGATCAGGCGGGAGATCATTCCCTGTTCGATAATGGCGTAACTGCGAGGCCCTAAGCCGGTGCCCAGAAAAATATCGGTAATGTCGCGGCGACGGCAGCGTGCACCATTCAGAAAATATTTGGATTGTCCGTCCCTGCTCAATAAACGCTTAATGGCAATTTCAGAGAACTGGGAGTATTCACCACCCAGTGTGCCATCACTATTATCAAATACCAGCTCAATACTGGCTTGGCCGACTTTCTTACGTGAGGAGGAGCCGTTGAATATGACGTCCTCCATCGAAGCGCCACGTAGGTTTTTAGCGGACGATTCGCCCATTACCCAGCGCACAGCGTCGATCGTATTGGATTTTCCGCAACCATTCGGGCCGACAATCGCGGTCAGATTACTCCGCATTTCAATGGTCGTCGGGTCTACGAAAGATTTAAATCCAGACAGTTTGATCTTGCTAAGACGCATAAGAAAAAGGGATCGACCATTGTTGTGATTATCGTGGGGGGCCAATAATAAGTAAGGTGCAGCGCATTTGCACGAAAAAATTAAAAAACGGCATTCAACCCCCGCGCTAGATACACTATCATATGCGATTCATTTCTAACGATGTAGCCAACCATGCTGATTATCCCCGGTGGCCGAGCCTTTTCCGACTTTATCCAAGCTAAGCTGTTGAAAAACTTACAGCGTGAAGTGCCAGAGGTGCGAGCAGTCCATGCCCGTTATCAGCACTTTGCCGATCTTAGCCGTACTTTAACCGAACAAGAAGCCAAACGCCTTGAACAAGTGTTGCGCTATGGTGAGGAGCAAGATACTGCTCAACCCGCTGGCGAGTTGTTTTTGGTCGCGCCACGTCAAGGCACTATTTCGCCCTGGTCCAGTAAAGCCACTGATATTTTGCACAACTGCGATTTAACAGCGGTGATTCGGGTAGAGCGTGCGACTGCGTACTACGTTGAATACAGCGCTTCTGTGTCCGCTGAGCAAAAAACACTGATCGCTGCGCAATTGCATGATCGCATGATGGAGACGGTATTACCGGATCTGGATAGTGTTGAAGGTTTGTTCAGTCATGCAGAACCTGCGCCATTGCGTTACGTAGAACTGGGCGCTAACCCAGTCGGTGCACTGCAGGAAGCTAATATTGAGTTGGGTCTTGCCTTATCTGCCGATGAGATTGAGTATCTGGCGGATAACTACGCGGCGCTTAAGCGTAATCCAACCGATGTTGAATTGATGATGTTTGCGCAGGCTAACTCTGAGCACTGCCGTCATAAAATCTTCAATGCTGATTGGGTGATCGATGATCAGCCGCAGACGCAGACGCTGTTTGGCATGATTCGTAACACCTACAAGCACTCACCGGAAGGCGTGTTAACCGCTTACAGCGATAACTCTTCAGTGATCGAAGGGCCCGCCGCGAGTCGTTTCTTCCCGTCCAGCGATGGTCATGCTTACGAGCACCACAATGAAGCGGTACACATGTTGATGAAGGTGGAAACCCATAACCATCCGACAGCCATTTCGCCATTCCCCGGTGCCGCGACTGGCTCTGGTGGTGAGATTCGTGATGAGGGCGCAACCGGTAACGGTTCCAAACCTAAAGCAGGTCTGTGTGGATTCTCCGTCTCTAACTTACGTATTCCAGATCATGAAATGCCTTGGGAGCGTGACTTTGGTCGTCCCGAGCGGATTGATTCTGCGCTGAATATTATGTTGGATGGGCCAATTGGCGCGGCGGCATTTAACAATGAGTTCGGGCGTCCGAATTTGTGCGGTTATTTTCGTACTTTTGAAGCTGAAGTACCGGGCCCGAAAGGTCAGGAACTGCGCGGTTACCATAAGCCCATTATGCTGGCCGGTGGTTTGGGTAATATTCGCCCTGACAATATCAAGAAAAAAGATCTGCCAGAAGGCACTCCGATTGTGGTTCTGGGTGGTCCTGCGATGTTGATCGGCTTGGGTGGTGGTGCGGCCTCATCTATGGCCAGTGGTACTAGTGCTGAAAGTCTGGACTTTGCTTCGGTACAACGTGGCAATCCTGAGATGGAGCGTCGTTGTCAGGAAGTTATCGACCGCTGTGTGGCGTTAGGCCAAGACAGCCCAATCCTATCGATTCACGATGTGGGCGCTGGTGGTATTTCCAATGCGATTCCGGAAATCATCAATGATGCTGGTCGCGGTGGACGCTTTGAGCTACGTGCCGTACCCAATGCTGAGTCTGGCATGGCACCAATGGAAATCTGGTGTAATGAGGCTCAAGAGCGTTATGTGCTGGCGATTTCTGAAGAGCGTTTAGCCGAGTTTGAAGCAATTTGTGAGCGTGAGCGCGCGGTGTATGCCGTGGTTGGAACTGCCACTGAAGATCGTCATTTATTAGTACAAGATGCGCAGTTCGACAATAACCCTGTCGATATGCCAATGAATGTATTGTTGGGCAAGCCGCCTAAAATGCTGCGCAATGTGCATCATAAAACCTTCAGCAAGCCAGAGCTTGAGCTGGATGGCATTGTATTAAGTGAAGCGATTGAGCGGGTATTGCGCTTGCCAACCGTGGCTTCAAAATCCTTCCTGATTACCATCGGCGATCGCAGTATTACCGGTATGGTTAATCGCGATCAGATGGTGGGTCCTTGGCAAGTACCGGTTGCGGATGTGGCGGTCACTGTGACGGATTACAAAGGCTACACCGGTGAAGCGATGGCAATCGGTGAGCGTACACCGCTGGCATTGGTTAATCCTGCTGCATCGGGTCGTATGGCGATCGGTGAGGCACTAACTAACCTGGCAGCGGCGAATATCGGCAAGTTATCCGATATCGTGTTATCCGCTAACTGGATGGCTGCTGCCGGACATGACGGCGAAGATGCCGCGCTGTTCGATACGGTAAAAGCGGTTGGTGAAGAGATTTGTCCGCAACTGGGAATTTGTATTCCAGTGGGTAAAGATTCGCTATCGATGAAGACAGTATGGCAACAGGGCGATGAGTCTCGCGAAATGACATCACCATTGTCATTAATTGTGACGGGCTTTGGTGTGGTTCAGGATGTACGCAATACTCTAACGCCACAGTTACGTACCGATAAGGGTGATACTGACCTGATCGTAATTGACTTGGGTAAGCGCGAAAACCGTTTGGCAGCTTCTGCATTGGCGCAGGTTTATTCTCAGGTTGGAAAACACGCACCTGACTTTAAAGACACGCATCAGATGATTTGTTTCTTCGAAACGATTCAGCGACTGAACGAAGAAGGTTTGCTGCTGGCGTATCACGATCGTTCAGACGGTGGTTTACTGGCAACTTTATGCGAGATGGCATTCGCAGGTCGCACCGGTATTAATGTTGTGCTGGATGATCTGGCAACTTCACCGATTGAAGCGTTGTTCAATGAAGAGCTGGGTGCTGTCATTCAGGTCAAGCATGAAGATACTGAAGAAGTGCTGGCTGCCTTCCGTGAAGCCGATCTGGGTAAACACACGCACGTCATTGGTTGTTTAACAGATGACGATGCCGTTGAGTTTAGTTGGGCAAAGGCTTCTATCTACCGCGAAAGCCGTGCCACCTTGCAGACTTTCTGGAGCGATGTGAGCTACCAGATGCAGTCATTGCGGGATAATACGGAATGCGCTGATCAAGAGCTGGAGCAAATCGCTGATTCTGCCAATACAGGCTTGTTTGCTGAGCTTAGCTACGATCTTGATGAGGATATTGCCGCGCCTTATATCAAAAGTGGCGAGCGCCCATCGGTTGCGATTCTGCGTGAGCAGGGTGTGAACGGACAGATTGAAATGGCAGCAGCATTTGACCGTGCTGGTTTCCGCAGCGTTGATGTACACATGACGGATATCTTGAGTGGTCGTGTGTCGTTGAGTGAGTTCAAAGGCTTAGTGGCTTGTGGTGGCTTCTCTTACGGTGACGTGTTGGGTGCTGGTGGTGGTTGGGCAAAGACTATTTTGTTCAATGAGCAAGCGAGTGCGACCTTCAGCGAGTTCTTTGCACGTGAAGATACTTTTGCGCTAGGTGTGTGTAATGGTTGTCAGATGCTGTCTCAGTTGAAGCATATGATTCCAGGTGCATCGCACTGGCCATCGTTCTACCGTAACTATTCTGAGCAGTTTGAAGCACGCTTAGCGATGGTTGAGGTGATGGAGTCTCCATCCATTCTGTTTAAGGATATGGTTGGCTCTAAGATGCCGATTGCCGTGGCGCATGGCGAAGGGCGCGCGGTATTTGATGCGGGCGTTTCCCCATCAGGTCTGGTTGCTGATCAGCGTGTCAGCTTGCGTTATGTCGATGCTGCAGGTCAGCCGACTGAGCACTACCCTGAGAACCCGAATGGTTCGGTGGATGGTATTACCGGTCTGTGTAGTGAAGATGGTCGTGTAACGATTATGATGCCGCACCCTGAGCGAGTATTCCGCACAGTGACGAACTCATGGCATCCAGATGATTGGGATGAAGATGGAGCGTGGTTGCGGATGTTCCGCAATGCGCGTCGCTGGGTAGGCTGATAGAGCCGAAGGTGAGCAAGCCGGTTGATCGTGATTGATCAACCGGCTTTTTTATACTAGTCAGTAAACAGATTCAACTTCTTGAAAACCATAGTAATTGGGCAGAATCCAGTAAAGGCTGACTGCATTACTAATGCGCCCACTAATACCATCAACCAGATAAAGCCGGAACTGATCATAGTCAGGATTGCTGACAGTAAAATTAGCGCTCCGGATGTCAGTCTTACTGCGTCACTCATATTCAGATTGTCTAGCATGACAAAGTCTCCTTGGTGAATCGTTTTCCATCATTAAGCCCGAAGGCTTCGAAATAAGGTCAGGTATCTTGTATCACAAATCGGGGATTGCGTGAAGCGGATTGCGGGATGACTAGAATTCAGGCTTTGGTTTGCGGCTGATTAAACTGCGCACGGCTTCTTGCGGTGAGAGCCCTTTATACAAAACTTGATGTACGGCATCGCAAATCGGCATTTCAACATTGGCGCGCTGCGCTAATAGGTGAATGCTTTGAGATGTTTTAGCACCTTCCACGGCTTGGCCAATGGATTTGATTGCCTCATCCAATGTTTTGCCAGCACCCAATGCAAGGCCTAGTTGGCGATTACGTGATTGGTTGTCAGTGCAGGTTAGGATTAAATCCCCCATGCCTGAGAGGCCCATCAGGGTTTCAGCATTTGCGCCTAGCGCTTGGCCTAAGCGAAGTATTTCGGCTAGTCCACGCGTAATGATTGCGGTACGCGCATTGGCACCAAAACCTAAGCCATCCGCAATACCCGCGGCAATTGCCAGTACATTTTTAACGGCACCACCGAGCTCTACCCCGACAATATCACGACTGGTATACACACGGTAATTTTCTGACTGAAATGCAGCTGTAATTTGTTTGCCGAGCTGGTCGCTGCTGGCGGCAACGGTCATAGCCGTTGGTAAGCTGCGAGCCACTTCGGCGGCAAAGGTTGGCCCCGAAACCAGTCCGTATTGGGTGACTTGCGGTAGTACTTCTTCCACGAGTTCATGCAATAGCTTGCCACTGGTAAGCTCTAAACCTTTTGTGGCCCACAGGACTTTATGCTCAGCCGTTAACAGTGGCGCGAGCTGCTCCAGCAGTTGCCGGAAGCCATGACTTGGTACCACAATCAGTTGATATAAACTGTGTTGGGTTAGGGTGTTGAGGTCGCTGTGACAATGAAGTGTATCGGGGAAGGGGATATTGGGAAGGTAGTCAGTATTTTCCCGCTGTTGTTCATAATGAGCGAGACGTTCCGCCCGATGACCCCAGAGGTAAACCTCAAGGCCATTTCTGGCTAATTGCAGTGCCAGAGCGGTTCCCCAGGAGCCCGCTCCGTACACTGAAAAGCTGTCAGGTCGTAATGACATTAGGCCTGAGCTGCACCGCCGTTTTCTTTAGCGGTTGCTTCTTCTGCCATGCGCTGAGCATACAAGGCATCGAAGTTAATCGGTGACAGGTGCATCTCAGGGAAGCTACCTTTAGAGATCAGGCTAGCGATTGCTTCACGCGCATATGGGAACAGGTTGCCCGGGCAGTAGCTAGCTAATAAATGGTTCAGCTGATCCGCAGGGTAGCCAGTGATTTTGAATACACCCGCTTGAGTTACTTCGACCAAGAATGCTGTTTCATCATTACTCTTAACGGTAATGGTGAGCATCAACTCGACTTCGTAATGACCTTCAGATAGCGGTGTAACCTGAGTGTTTAACTGTAGGTTAGTGTTTGGCTCCCACTCTTTGGTGAAAATAGCCGGGCTGTTTGGCGCTTCAAACGACACATCTTTCAGATAGATGCGTTCAATAACAAACTGTGGTTCAGCTGTTTCTGTCGTAGTAGCGGCGGCTTGTTCTTCTGCCATGATAATTCCCTGTTATTGTTTGGATTCTAATAGTGGATCAAGCTTACCAAGACGGTCTAAATGTGCGATGTCATCGAAGCCACCGACAGACTGATCATTGATAAAAATTTGTGGCACTGTGTCACGGCCGCTTAGCGAGGCCATTGTTTTCCACAGTGCTGCATCGGCGCCCACGTCGATGTCTTCAAATTCTACGCCTTTACTGCTCAGCAAGCGACGTGCTCGCATGCAATAAGGGCAGAAACGGGTGCTGTACATAACGACTTTTGCGCTCATAACTTTAGTCCTGAGTTTATCGTTTAGCCAATGGTAAGCCGGCTGTTTCCCAGGCAACAATGCCGCCGCTCATATTATTAACATTCGCGAAACCGGCTTTAGTCAGTGTTTGACATGCGCCACCTGAACGGTTTCCAGTGCGGCAATACACTAGCACTGGAGAGTTTTTGTATTTTTCCAGCTCATTCAGTCGGGTGCTTAAGTTACCCAGTGGAATGTGCTTAGCGCCTTTAATCATACCATCCTGAATTTCGCGATCTTCACGGACATCCAGAACCAATGTTTTATCATCATTCATCAGTTTAACCGCGGTATTGACGGGTACCACCTGATATTTACGTGTCATACGACCGTATTCTGTCCAGATAATCAGCGCGAGTACCGCAAAAAAACCCAGAAACAATAAAGGGTTTGCGCGGGCAAATTCGATATATTCTTGCATTTTATAACCATGTGATGGATTGACAGGGCGTTAAGATACCGGTTGCGCGGCGCTTGGTAAAGTCTCACGCAAAGCTTATCGTACAAAACTGTCAGAGATTTATAATTAGGTGGTAATTTTAAGAGGAATTTAGCTGGCTAGCGAGGCTTGCAGAACACTTCTTGCATCATTTCAATCAATTTTAGGGTGCGTGAATCAGCAACGCGATAGAAGACTTTATTCGCTTCTTTGCGTGACCCGAGTACCCCTTTGTCGCGCAGGATGGCTAAGTGTTGAGAAATATTGCTTTGCGAGGTGCCAACCGACTCGACGATGTCTTGAACATTGACTTCATTGGTACCTAGTACGCACAAAATTTTCAGGCGTAGTGGGTGGGAAATGGCTTTCAGAGAGCGGGATGCTTGTTCAATGTCTTGTTCGCGACTAAGTAGGTCTTTGCTGTTAAAGGCGGGGGCGCTGCTGGTGCTTAAAGTTCCGCTAGTCATGTGTGATTACTCTGCTCATTGTCAGGGTGTTTAGTTAATTAGTATAAGCTGATACTTTAATGTAGTTTATATGTAAAGTCACTTGAATATCAAACAGCTAAAGTTATAAGCTAAAGCGATTAGAAAAATTATTTTTCAGGTAACTGCTTTGATCTATCGTCTATTTATCCTCAGCGCACTGTGCTGCGGACTCAGTTTGTCGTCTGCTTATGCAGAAACCCAGCAACAAAAAATCAAGAATGAAATTTCAAAGGCGAGTAGCAGTTTAAATAAAGCTAGAGCTTATTCCTCCTCGTTACAGAAAGAATTGAGTAAGAACCAAGCTGAAATCAATCGTCTGTCACGCAAAGAGTATGAAACTGAGCAAAGCATTTCGCGTATTACTCAGCAGTTGATTGAGTCTAATAAGAAAAAACAGGATTTGTCAGTACGCATCAAAGATGAAAAAGAGGCTTTGGCCAAGCAGCTGTTAGCGATGTACAGCTCAGGCGAGGAATCTCATTTACGCCTGTTGCTTAAGGAAGATGACCCTTCAGACATCAGCCGCACTACTAAATACTTTGAATACCTTAATCGCAGTCGGGTTAAGCGGATTGAAAGAGTGCGAAAAACACTGAAAGAAGCCGAAGCACTAGAAGCCTCTATCACTAAAGATCGTCAGGATCTGAAGCAGATGCGAATCAGTTTAGCGCAGGATAAAAAGCAGCTGAGTGCAGAGCTAAGAAAAAATGAGGTAGCACTAGGGCGCGCTAAATCAGAAGTCGTTGACAAAAGTAAGGACTTGGCTAATCTGAAAAAGCAGGAAGCCGCACTGCAGGCGGTATTTGAGAAATTGGTTAGGGAGCAGCAAGCAAAAGCTCGTAAGGAAGAGGCACGGGTTGCTGCAAACAAGGCAGCCGCAGCGTCTAAAAGTCAGGCTTCGAGCACAGCGGCTCAGCCTAAGCAGACGGTTGCCGCAAAGCCCGCTCCGAAACCTGCACCACCGGTGGCTGATTTGAAATTTGTTGCCAATCGACCCTTTTCTTCCCTACGGGGACGCTTGCCTTGGCCTGTGCAGGGTACTTTGTATAAAAAGTACGGTAGTAAGCGAAACGATAAGCAGACGTGGAAAGGGGTGTTGATTAAAGCACCGGGCGGACAGCGAGTACACGCTGTTGCACGCGGGAAAGTGGAATACGCTGGCCCGCTTCGGGGTTATGGCTATGTGGTTATTTTGCAGCACGATAATAGTTACCGTACTCTCTACGCTTATAATCGTGCGGTGTATCGCAAAACCGGCGATATTGTTAAGGGCGGGGATGTGATTGGCGCAGTGGGGAATTCCGGAGAGCATAGCGAAAATGCTTTGTACTTTGAAATCCGCAAAGGGGCAACGACTAAAAACCCTTCCAGATGGTGTAAATAAAACCTTATGTGTCGCAAAGTTGTTTTTGTTAGGAATTTTTCCGTGCTTTTCTGAATAAACGAAGTGCAAAGTTCCAGCTAAATGCTTAAACTCGGTGAGTCGCAACGAGCTTGACAATAATAACGAGCGAGATTCAAACATCCATCATGCATTAGCGGATGTTTCCACTGGAGAATATATGCAATTCAAGATCAATAAAAAACTAACTACAGGCCTGCTAATTGGCGCAGTAGTTGGCGGGGTAAGCACAGCTAGTTTGAACGTATTCGCGTTTAAAGATAACTCCACAGCAGTTCCTCTTGAGCAGTTAAGAAAATTTACTGAAGTATTCATGCGCATCAAGCGTGACTACGTCGAAGAAGTCGATGACAAGAAGCTGATGAGTGATGCAATCAGCGGTATGTTAACCGGACTTGATCCTCACTCCGCCTACCTTGATGAAGATGCATTCACTGAATTGCAGGTTGGAACCTCCGGTGAGTTTGGTGGCTTAGGTATCGAAGTGGGAATGGAAAATGGCTTTGTGAAAGTCATCTCGCCAATCGATGATACGCCAGCAGAAAAAGCAGGCATCCAAGCGGGTGACTTGATTATTCGCCTTGATGATAAGCCGGTTAAAGGTTTGACCTTAAGCGATGCGGTTAAAATCATGCGCGGTAAGCCTGGCGAGCCGATCAATCTAATGATTGTTCGCGAAGGCAAAGATAAGCCGTTCACGATTAAAGTTGTGCGTGACATTATTAAAGTAAAAAGCGTCAAGCAGCGCATGCTGGAAGATGGCTTTGGTTACTTACGAATTTCAAGCTTCCAGTCTAAAACCACTAAGGGTGTTGCTGAAGGTATTGCCAAGCTGGTTGAAGAGAATGGCGGCGAGCTGAAAGGTTTGGTTCTGGATTTACGAAACAACCCAGGTGGCGTGTTAAATGGCGCTGTTGGGGTGAGTGATCTGTTCCTTGAGTCTGGCAAGATTGTTTACACCGAAGGCCGTGTTGAAGACGCAGTGATGCGCTACGACGCTGAGGCCGGTGATATCTTGGATGGCGCGCCATTAGTTGTGCTAGTGAATCAAGGTTCTGCGTCGGCTTCTGAGATCGTCGCAGGTGCGTTGCAAGATCATAAGCGTGCTCTAGTCGTCGGTGTGAAGACCTTCGGTAAAGGCTCTGTGCAAACGGTATTGCCGTTGGATCAGAGTTCGGCGGTTAAGTTGACGACTGCGCGTTACTTCACGCCTGCAGGTCGCTCGATTCAAGCGACGGGCATTGAGCCGGATATTAAAGTAGAGCCACTGAAGCTGACTAATGGTAAGGATAAGACGGAAGAAGAGTTCCAGCCGTTATCTGAAGCGGATTTAGCGGGTCACTTGTCTAATCCAACCGGCGAAGAAGAGAAGCCTTCTAAATCTGCGCAGGATATTGCTAGTGAAGCGACTAAGGATGAAGAGAAGGACAGCAAAGAAGCGAATGATGCCAAGAACAAAAACTTGGTAGAGACTGACTTCCAGTTGTTTGAAGCTCAGAATGTACTGAAAAGTATGGTGCTAATTAAGCAGTTGAAATAATAAGCTGTTTTGATAGACATAAAAAATCCCGGCAAATGACCGGGATTTTTTATGTCTGCAATTTGTGGCTTTATTATGGCTGTAAGCGCTGCAAATCCCAGTGATCTTCTTTTAGGCGATATTCAAAGCGGTCGTGCAGACGGTTTTCACGACCCTGCCAGAACTCAATGGTCTCAGGTGATACACGGTAGCCACCCCAAAACTCGGGCAGTGGAATTTCTTTACCACTAAATTTGGTGCTCACATCAGTGAGCTTCTGCATCAGCTGCTCACGGGAGTCGATCGGGTGACTTTGATGTGAAGCCCATGCACCCAGTTGGCTGCCTTCCGGACGTGAATGAAAGTACTCCGCAGACTCACTTTCTGAGATCTTCTTAGCCGTTCCGCAAATCTCAATCTGACGCTCTACTTGTAACCACGGGAATAATAGTGAGACTTGGTTGTTTTCAGCAATATCCCGCGCTTTAGCACTGGAGTAGTTGGTGAAAAACACAAAGCCATTACTATCAAATTCCTTAAGCAATACAATACGGGAACTCGGTTTACCGCTAGCCGATACGGTACACAGTGTCATGGCATTAGCATCCGGATAGTCCGACTTTAGTGCTTGTGTAAACCAGCGATCAAACTGACGGAACGGGTCCGGATCTAGATCTGCTGCATACAAACCGCTTTGCGTGTATTCGCGCCGATAATCTGCAATATTCATGCTGTTTCATCCATTAAAGACTCCCAGCGAGCATACTTTGCTTCAAGGTCTGCTTGCAAGGATTGATACTTGTCCGTAATTTTTTTGGCTGAATCCTGATCTCGCTTGAAGAATTCTGCGGATGCCATTTCAGCTTCAATCGTAGTGATCTTGGTTTCTAAGTCTTCAATTTCCTGCGGTAGTTGTTCTAATTCCCGCTGTACTTTATAGCTTAGCTTTTTAGCAGGCTTGCTCGCAGCTGCTGAATTGTCCGCAGGCTTTGAGTTTTTCGCTTTGTTCGCTTGAAGCTTAGACTCTTGCGCAGCACGTTCTTTTTGTTGTGCAGTACAGTCATCATAGCTACCCACATACTCACGAACCACACCATTGCCTTCAAAGATCAGGCAGCTACTGACCAGATTATTGATAAAGGTACGATCGTGACTCACGATTAAGACGGTGCCATCGTAATTCAGTAATAAGTCTTCCAATAGCTCCAGTGTTTCCACATCCAAATCATTGGTCGGCTCATCGAGTACCAAAATATTGGCGGGCTTAATGAACAGCTTAGCCAGCAGTAAGCGATTACGCTCACCACCCGATAATGAGTTCACGGGTGAATTAGCACGCTGTGGCGTAAACAGGAAATCCTGCAAATAGCTGATAACGTGTTTGCTCTTACCATTAATCGTGACGTTATCCGCGCCGCGATCTAAGTTGTCTTTTACTGAGCGGTCTTCATCTAGCTGATCACGTAACTGGTCAAAGTAGGCGACTTGCAAGTTGCTACCAAGATCGACAGTACCGGAGTCTGGCGCTAATTTGCCTAGCATAATGCGCAGCAGGGTGGTTTTACCGACACCATTAGGCCCGATTAAACCAATACGATCGCCACGCTGCACCAGAATGGAGAAGTCATCAACGAGTTGGCGGTCGCCGATGCTGTAGTTGACGTGTTTGATTTCGACAACTTTTTTACCGGACTTCTCGCCGCTATCCATTTCCAGCTTGGCTTTGCCTTGCACATGGCGAATTGCTGCATGCTCTTTACGCATGGCTTCCAGTGCGCGGACACGGCCTTCGTTACGGGTACGACGGGCTTTGATGCCTTGGCGAATCCAGACTTCTTCTTGAGCCAGTTTCTTTTCAAAGCGCGCATTCTCAGCGCTTTCCGCTTCTAATTGCTCGGCTTTGCGGCGAAGGAAATTTTCATAATCGCCCGGCCAACTAGTGGCTTGTCCGCGGTCAATCTCTACGATGCGAGTGGCTAAGCGGCGCAAGAAGCTACGGTCATGCGTGATGAAGACTAAAGTGGCTTTATAGCTCAGTAGGAACTCTTCCATCCATTGTATAACTTCGATATCCAAATGGTTGGTTGGCTCATCCAGTAGTAAAATATCTGGGCTCTGAACCAGTGCTCGAGCAAGCAATACGCGACGCTTCACACCACCGGAGAGTTGAGTAAACTCACTGGCAGGGTCAAGTTTGAGTAGGGAGATTGTGCTATCAATGGTATTGCCATACTGCCAGCCATCGCAGGCTTCCAGCTTTTGTTGTACGGCTTCCAGCTTATCCATCCAACGAGGATCGTTAAAATCCGCATGCTCGTTTAAATGGTTGAATTCCTGTAATAGGTCACCGACTTCCGATAAACCACCAGCGACCACGTCATACACGGTGCCAGCCATAGACTGGGGCACTTCCTGCTCCAGCTGAGTGATGACCGTGCCTTGCTCCAGAATACGCTCACCAGAATCAGGCTGATGAATGCCATTGATTACCTTGAGCAAGCTGGATTTACCGGCACCGTTACGGCCGATTAAGCAGATGCGTTCATTCGGCTCAATGCTGAGGTTGACGCCATCGAGCAGGGCGGGGCCACCAAAACTGAGTTGGATATTTTGTAAACGTAGTAGAGCCATATTTTATTAGCTGTGACGAAGGGTTGTTCCGCTGATTGCATCGCGGATTTCGGTGGGGTTTAGTTGGCCGCTAGTTGGGCCATCCAATACCGCATCAGGTTGATTTGCATGTTGCTGAAACTGTTCTAACACGGCCTGCGCTGTATAACAAGGCGCTTCGCCGGTGAGGTTAGCGCTGGTGGAGATGAGCGCACTACCAAGTTGATCGCAAAGCGCACGAACCAAAGGGTGGCGAGTGACGCGTATTGCTAAGGTGTCATGATCGCCACGCAGAAGTATTGAGGTCTCAGGCTTGGCAGGAAATACCCAAGTGATATTGCCAGCTTGCATTTGCTCTGCGCTGGGATTTATATCATCTGCAAGATAGCGCGAGACCTGATCAAAGTGCGAGGCAATAAGGATCAGGCCTTTTTCGACAGGGCGGCGCTTAATTTCAAGCAGTCGCTGGATCGCGTCGAGATTAGCAGGATCGCAACCCAAGCCGAAGACTGCTTCGGTTGGGTAAGCGATCACGCCGCCAGCGGTGACCTGTTGCGCAATTAATGAAATATCGTGAGTAATTAACATACTAAGTGCATATTAGTTAGTGTCTGAATCACTCGCATCACTGCTTGGCTTAGGCGTAGCTGCTTTGGTTGTTGCTGCCTTCTTAGCCGCGGGCTTTTTAGCGGGCGCTTTTTTGGCGGCAGCTGTCGTCGTGGCTTTTTTAGCAGGTGCTTTCTTGGCCGTTGTTGTTTTCTTTGCGGCAGGCTTCTTCGCAGCAGGTTTCTTGGCGGGTGCTTTTTTCTTAGCGGGTGCCTTCTTTGCTGCGGTTTCAGCTTTATCTGTCGTCTTTTTAGCAGCGGCTTTCTTGCCACGGCCCTTACGCTCTGGTGCTTCTGCCAGCATGCGAACACAGTCCTCCAACGTCAATGTTTTGGCATCAACATCTTTAGGAACGCGCGCATTTTTGTTTTTGTCAGTGACATAAGGGCCCCATCGGCCATTCAATATCTGAATGCCTTCATCCGGGAAGTCCTGAATCAACTTTTCAGCATCAGCCTTTTTCTTCTGGGCGATCAGCTCAAGCGCATCTTCACGAGTGACGGTGTAAGGGTCATTGTTGTCTTTTGCCAGCGAGACAAATTTTGAACCGTATTTCACATAAGGTCCGAAGCGTCCGAAGTTGGTGCTAATTTTCTCACCTTCCTCGGTTTCACCTAAATCACGCGGCAGCTTAAACAGCTCCATCGCATCTTCATAGGTGACGCTATCCATTTTCTGGCCGGGGCGCAGACTGGCAAACAGCGGCTTTTCTTCATCGTCACGATGACCGATCTGAACGAAAGGTCCGAAGCGTCCCATGCGTACAGAGACTGGTTTGCCACTTGCTTCATCAGTACCCAAAATACGGGCCTGCATGACTTCTTCGCGAGTAACAGATTCGTCTTTATCGACGACTAGCTCATGGAACGGATTCCAGAAGGCTTCCAGAACAGGAATCCATTCTTTCTCGCCACGAGAGATCTCATCCAGCTCATTTTCCAGATTCGCCGTGAAGTTGTAATCCACGTACTGGGTGAAATGCTGTGTTAAGAAACGATTAACGATCTTGCCGATATCTGTCGGGTAAAAACGTCTGTTTTCCAGTTCCACATATTCACGAGACTGCAGAGTCGAAATGATGCTGGCATAAGTCGATGGACGACCAATGTCGAACTCTTCCAAAGTCTTAACCAAGCTGGCTTCCGAGAAACGCGGTGGTGGCTCTGTGAAATGCTGATCTGCTTGTACCGCATGCAAGTTAAGTTTATCGCCTTCTTCCATGATCGGTAAAATTTTGTCATTGCTAGAGGCTGCTGCACTCTCATTTTCACTATCTGACTTGCTGTCATCGCCTTCTTGGTAGACCGACATAAAGCCAGGGTCACGAACAGCAGAACCGGTTGCACGGAAGAAATTGCCTTCGCTGCAAGATAAGTCAGCTGACACAGTATCCAATGTGGCATGAATCATCTGACAAGCCACGGTGCGCTTCCAGATTAGGTCATACAGGCGGAACTGCTCATCAGTAAGATGCTTTTTAATCTCGTCCGGTACGTTACCAGCCGAAGTAGGGCGAATAGCCTCATGCGCTTCCTGCGCATTTTTGGACTTAGTTTTAAATGTCCGTACTTCAGGGTTAACCGCATTTATACCGTAGCGTTGCTCAATCAAGTTGCGCAAGTCATTCACGGCGTCATCAGCCAGTGCCACGGAGTCGGTACGCATATAGGAGATCAGACCAACAGCACCATCGCCCAAGTCGATTCCTTCATACAGCTGCTGTGCAACACTCATGGTGCGGCGAGTTGTAAAGCGCAGCTTTCTGGAGGCTTCTTGTTGTAGTGTAGAGGTAGTAAACGGCGCTGATGGGTGACGCTTGCGCTGTTTCTTCTCTAATCGAGTAACGGTTAGTGTGCCAGGAGAAGTTGTTTCACCCTCGGCATTCACCACCAAGCCTGATTCATTAGACAGTGTTTGCTTGGCAGCATTGGCCAGCTCTGTCGTATTGATATCAAACTGTTTTAAGGCTTTACCATCTAAAGTATGTAAACGAGCATTGAATGGCTGCTCATCTTTATCGACGCTGGCATCGAGTGTCCAGTATTCTTGAGGAATAAACTTCTCAATCTCTTCCTCGCGCTCAACAATCATGCGCAGGGCAGGGCTTTGTACTCGACCAGCCGACAGGCTCGGTTTAATCTTCTTCCAAAGTAATGGAGATAAATTGAAACCTACCAAGTAGTCCAGTGCGCGACGAGCCTGTTGTGCATCAACCATTGGCATGGCGAGCGAGCGAGGATTAGCAACGGCTTCCTGAACGGCTTTTTTGGTGATTTCGTAGAAGACTACTCGCGACACTTCTTTGTCTTTTAGTAGCTCTTTCTCTCTCAGGTACTCATAAAGGTGCCATGAAATAGCTTCACCCTCTCTATCCGGATCGGTTGCGAGATAGAGGTTCTTAGCGCCTTTTAATGACTTTACGATGCGATCAACATGCTTTTTGTTGCGATCGATCAACTCATAGTGCATGGCGAAATTATTGTCGGTGTCAATGGCACCGCTTTTTGGAATAAGGTCACGCACATGGCCGTATGAAGCCAATACCTCAAAGTCCTTACCCAGGTACTTTTCGATAGTTTTGGCTTTTGCGGGAGATTCTACAATGACGAGATTTAGACTCATATTTCTGTCAGTCATGGTTATAAATTTGTGGCAACCATACACTGTATCCAGAAGCTGAGTAAAGTGATTGCATTAGGAATTTGCCAGCAGGGACTGTTTGAAAGTCCTGCAGCTAATGCAAAAGCAGGTTGTGCTTTTAGTGGTAACTCAGTGGCTTGTCGCCCATTGCTACACTATCCATCCAGATATATGACGCCTCAGAATCTGGCTGATTAAGCAGCAGCATTAGGATAACCCATTTCAACTTGTTTAAGTCGAGATCAACATCTTTGAGTTCTAAAATTCGATCGATCGCCCGCTCACGCATTTCATGAGTCAGTACTTTAGACTGCTCCAGAAACATCAGGTAGCTTTGGCATTCAAAGTTTAGCCAGCGAGATTCATAACGGGAAAACACACGCAAACTACCTGGGCTTGGTTCACGAATATAGACTTCGCTTTTATCCGCCAAGCTCTCCAGCCAGTCAAACGCTTTGCTTATGTCGTTATTCGGGAACCCTGCTTCTTGCAGATAATGATGGAGAGCAGCTTTATTATGGGTCACGTTGTCTACTTCAGAATAATTTTCAAACAGGTAAAAAAGCACGTCCAGTGTATTTTCTTTGGTGTTCATAGTTGGGTAATTTTTCCATCCGCTGTGTTAAGCAAGGGTGAAAATTACGACCAAAAGAACACTAGCTACTCACGAATGCGTGTGTAACTACCCCGTCCATTGGCTGCAATTAAGCCCTGCAATTCCATGACTAAAAGCATGGATGAAAGTGCAGCAGGGGTCAATCCCGTTTGTACGACTAATTGGTCTATTGATACCGGATCATAGCCCATTGCGTCCAGTAGTCGGGTGTTATCGTCATTTTGGGTGGTTTCGACCACTTCGGGTGCAACTTTTTCAGGCGTGCTTTCTGTGCTTAACAGCTGGCTTAGGTCAATTTGTGCGGCGAGATCTTCCATCACGTCATGTGCTGTTTCAACCAACTTCGCGCCTTGGCGAATCAGTCGGTGGCAGCCACGGGCTAAGGGATTATGAATCGAACCCGGGATGGCAAACACCATGCGCCCCTGTTCATTAGCGTAATCAGCCGTAATTAAGGAACCGCTACGTTGTGCAGCTTCAACCACTAAAGAGCCGAGGCTTAAGCCGCTAATAATACGATTACGTCGCGGAAAGTTATTGGCATGTGGCGCGGTGCCGATAGGGTTCTCGCTGACCAAGGCACCCGTTTCGGCTATTTGATGGGCCAACTCACGGTGTTTGGCAGGGTAAACCCGATCCAGTCCGGTGGCAGTGACTGCAATGGTGGCTCCGTTATCGGCTAGAGCGCCACGATGCGCTTCACCATCAATACCCATTGCCAAACCACTAGTCACACAGAGGCCTGTGTTAGCAAAGTACCGGGCAAATTCAAAGGCGTTATTCTTACCGCCCGGAGTAGGGCTGCGGCTGCCGACAATAGCAATCTGTGGATCACTCAACAGTGAAACATTGCCATGTACATATAATAGAGGTGGAGCAGCACTAATCTGCTTTAGCAATGCAGGGTATTGCGGGTCATTAATCGTAATCAGATGGTGATTTTCTTTTTCCAGCCAGAGGAGGTCTGGTTTGGATTTATCCTGATCGATCGACCGAATGGAGTCTGCTTGTTTGTCGCTTAAACCCGCTTGCTTCAAATGATTGCTGTTAGCGGCGAGTACGGCTTCCGGGTCGCCAAAGTGGCTGAGAAGTTTATGAAAGGCTTGGCAGCCAATGCCCGGAGCCCGCCAAAGCGAGATCCAGGCTGATAGCGATTGAGATGTCATCGAAGCATTTGGCCTGTAGGTCAAGGGTTACCTATTTTATACCCATTTTTCACAGCGTGTTGAGACTTTGTAATCAGCGCATAACTTAGGCGATCACTTACACTGTAAACCACGGCATGGGCAATTTGCTCAGGCGGTAGCGTCAACTTATCGCCTGCGGCCACATAGCCTTTGTTCTCTTGCGGATGTGGGTCGGCAATAGAACGACCAGGTTGATAAACACCAACCACATAGCCAGGCTTGATTCCGTCACGTTTACCCTTATTAATAGTAATAATCATGCTGGTGCCGCTAATGTGAGTGGCGTCGTATAAGCTCATCACGGTACCACGGACCTTATGTCTGGGTATTTCGATTCGGGTATTGAGGATACTGTCGTGATTGCTGATATTAAACAGACGATCACCGACGCGAACTCCGCGCTTCATATCCATCAAGCGAGCCGTAGAAATAGGGCCGGCTTTTTCGATTTGAGCTTGAGCGCCATAGCTGACTTCATAGCCAAGGTGTTCACCGGTCTCTGGGTCACTCATTGGCTTGCCTTTGGAGAATACTGCGTATCGCTCTAAGGCTTGTCCGTTCAGGTTCTTAATGTAGATATTGGAATCAACATCCATCAACAGATGTTCACTCTGGCCATCAACAATATACGGTGCATTTTTGATGGTTGCCTCATCCAATACCCGAGGCCAGGACAAGAAAGGAGCGAGGGTTGAAATAGGCTCACCGGTGCCGTCGGTCCGTTCGATACGGATAGTCGGCGACATTCTGTCACTAATAGTGACGGTATCAGGACCGCGAACTGCTTTCGGGCCGCGATATATGTATAATACGTCGCCCGGATAAATAAGGTGTGGATTGTTGATGCGTTGGTTTTTGTCCCAAATTTCCGGCCAAAACCAAGGGTCTTTGAGGAATTTGTTGGCGATTCCCCAGAGTGTATCGCCTTTGCGAACTTTGTAGCGCAATGGTGCATCGCCTTTCAGTGTTCCTTTGGTTCGGGTCACTGTGCGCTTAACTTTAGGGTTTTGGGAATTGATTTCGGCGGCGCTTGGCGGCATGCCATAGGCGTCGTCATACTGTCCGTTATCGGAGCTAGCGCTGACTCGGGACGGTGAAGAAAGATTTTTTTTAATTGTGTCTTTGTCGCAGCCTCCTAGTAAAATGGAGCTCAGCACGATAACAGAGGTGAAAACCTGTCGTGAGATGGTGAAAGACATAATTTGCCCTCTCGTTCTTATTCGTTATTATGTTCGGGCTATAGTATCTTAGGGGATATTAAGCACGCATGAATTTCAGACTTACGGTAATTTAAATGGCAGTTTTAAAAGTATTAAGCTATCCCGATGCCCGGCTACGCACAAAGGCTGTGCCAGTAGATGTGGTTGATGATGAGGTGCGCGGCATCATGGATGATATGCTCGAAACCATGTATGACGCACCAGGGATTGGCTTGGCTGCAACACAGGTTAATGTGCATCGGCAAATTGTAGTCATCGACCTCTCTGAGGATAAAGATGACCCGTTGTATTTGGTTAACCCTAAGATCATTGCTAAATCGGGCAAAGAAGTGTCTGAAGAAGGCTGCTTATCTGTGCCTGAGTATTACGCGGAAGTTGAGCGTGCCAGTGAGGTTACGATCAGTGCATTAGGGCGCGATGGTAAGCCGTTTGAGTTGGAGGCAGAAGGCTTGTTAGCTGTTTGCATTCAGCATGAAATGGATCACTTGCAGGGTAAATTATTTGTGGATTATCTATCGCCATTAAAGCAACAGCGAGTTCGCAAAAAGCTGGAAAAGATGGCTAAACAGGGTGCGTTATGAGTGACCGCTTGCGGCTGATTTACGCTGGAACCCCAGATTTTGCAGTGCCGGCTTTACGCGCTTTGCTGGACTCTGAGCACGAAGTTGTGGCTGTCTATACGCAGCCAGATCGTCCAGCGGGCCGCGGGCGTAAGTTGCAACCCGGCCCGGTTAAGCAGGTTGCATTGGATGCGGGTATACCGGTCGAGCAGCCCTTGAACTTTAAAGAAGCTGAGGCACGTGAGCAACTGGCGGCTTACAATGCCGATGTCATGATCGTCGCAGCTTATGGCTTGATCCTGCCACAGTCAGTGTTGGACACGCCACGCTTTGGTTGCTTAAATATACATGGCTCACTATTGCCTCGCTGGCGTGGTGCTGCACCAATTCATCGCGCCATTCAAACGGGTGATCAAGAGACTGGTGTCACGATTATGCAAATGGCCGCTGGTTTAGATACTGGCGATATGTTGTATAAAACCTTCCGCCCGATTGGTCTACAAGATACGTCGGAAACTATACACGATGGTTTAGCGGCAGATGGTGCTGAAGCGTTGCTAGTGGTATTAAATCAATTGCAAGCTGGCGAATTAAAGCCAGAAGTGCAGGACGAGTCATTGACTTGTTATGCCAGCAAGCTAACTAAGGCTGAGGCAGAGATCGATTGGTCGCAATCTGCGGTAGAAATTGATCGTACCATCCGCGCATTTAATCCGTGGCCAATGGCCTATACGCAGAAAAATGGTAAGCCATTGCGTTTGTTGATGTCATCGGTGGCTGAGGGTGAAACAGTCACTGCAGCACCGGGTACTGTATTATCAGAAGATAAAACAGGTATCAGAATTGCCACGGGTGAGGGAGTATTGCTCCTCACGCGCTTACAACTTCCCGGCGGAAAAGCATTGTCGGTTACTGAATTTCTAAATGGCCGCAGTTTGGCCGGAGAGCATTTCCCCTCATGAGTCAGAAAAACCCACGCGCAGTAGCGGCTTTAATGCTGGAAAAAGTGATTTACGGCGGTACGTCTTTAAGTCAATTGCTGACAGAAGATAGTGCTAGTGATCCGATGGTTCGCGATTTGTGCTTCGGTACTCTGCGTTGGCATGAGCGGCTCACCGCTATCTTAGATATCTTGCTAACCAAGTCATTAAAGTCAAAAGATAAAGACGTTGAGTGTTTATTGCGAGTTGGTCTGTATCAGGTGTTATATCAAAGTGCGCCAGAATATGCAGCGGTTAATGAAACCGTTGCAGCCGTTAAAGGATTGAGAAAGCCATGGGCGGTGAAGTTTGTGAATGGTGTACTAAGAACATTCTTGCGTCGTAAAGAGTCGGTTCTTCACCAGATTGAAGAGATTGAAACTGCACATTATGCCTTTCCTCAATGGCTGTTAGATTCTGTCCGTGAGGCTTGGCCTGAGCAGTGGGAGTCGGTATTAAAGCAAAGCAATGAGCGTGCACCGATGACTTTGCGAGTGAACTTATCGCAGAATACTCGGGATGAATATCAGGCGATGCTACAGGCTGAAGATATTCAAAGTACAGTCCATCCTTTAGTGCCATCTGCGTTGATTTTAGAAAAACCAATGTCGGTGTTTGAGTTGCCGGGCTTTAATGAAGGTTTTGTTTCGGTACAGGATGCCGCCGCTCAGCTAGCGGCGTTTTTATTGGAGTGTGAGCCGGGCATGCGAGTACTGGATGCTTGCGCAGCGCCGGGTGGTAAAACCGGACACATGCTTGAGCACACCGCCAATATCAAAGTGGTCGCGGTTGAAAACACCGAAATGCGTTTGTTGCGCATTGGTGAAAATCTTGAGCGTTTGGGCTTAGAGGCCGAGATTGTATTGGCGGATGCCGGAGAGCCGGGTGAGTGGACAAAGCCTGGCTTTGACCGCATCTTGCTTGATGCACCATGCTCCGCAACTGGTGTAATTCGTCGCCATCCGGATATTAAGGTGTTACGTTGGCAAGAAGATATTGCCGAGTTACACACTCAGCAGCACAAACTTCTAAACACTATGTGGGATTTACTGAATTCTGGGGGGCGCATCGTATATGCGACCTGTTCAATTCTTCCTTCTGAGAATGAGGCAGTGGTTGCCGAGTTCTGTGAGTCACATCCGGATGCGCAAGTGCAACCGATTGTCGATGTAGAATGGGGAATCGCACAACAGTACGGACGTCAGATTTTACCCGGTGTCGATGCCATGGATGGTTTTTATTACGCAGTCATCCAGAAAAAATAGTAGGAAGCCATGAACATCAAAAACACATTTAAACACTTTTTATTGGTGTTTTTGCTGCTTATGCCATTTGCCTCGAAATCAGAGGAGGATGGCATTTTCTTCACGCGCTATGCCTTACATAGCGTGGATGCCGCGAATAATGTGTATTTGGTCAGCGCGCAGTTGGATTATCGTTTATCGAAATACTTAGAGCAGGCGCTATTGAATGGTGTGCCGATTAAAGTCAGTATCGTGCTTGGTCTTGGAAAACAGCGTAGTTGGTGGTGGAATGAGGCCGATAGCCTTAGCACCATTAGCTATCAGGTAAAGTACCACGCTTTAAGCCAGCATTTTCTTCTGACGCGCTATGACACCAATGAAAATTGGAACTTCCGCTCGCTCTCAGCGACCCTTCGCAAAATGGGTAGCATTGTCAATTACAAGCTCCCTCCACTTCCTGAAACAATAAAAGAGGGTGGCTACTACATTTATATGGGTGCACAAATGTCGCCAGCGACACTGCGCCTGCCGCTGCGTATTCAGTCGTTATTTAGCGATGATTACAGTCTAAGTAGTGAGGTCGTCTCATGGCCATTACCGTAAGAACTTTACTGTTTCAGGTCGCACCGGTGGCGATGATCGCCATACTGCTAGGTGTCTCGCTCACTATCTTAAATATTTCAACACAAGACCCAGATGCTGAAGGTGATATGATTTCTTGGCTGGCGCCATTGAATATCGCCATATTAGGAATGCTGAGTTTTTTGGTGTTGTTCAACCTGTATCAGGCGATTACTCGTTTGCGAACGCAACAGGCCGGATCGCGCTTTACTTTACGCTTGATGTTGGCTTTTTCGGTGTTGACCATTCTCCCTGTGTCAATCGTTACCTATTTCTCTATGAATTTTTTGGGTGATCGGATTGATAGTTGGTTTAATTTCAAAATCGAAGGCGCATTAGATGACTCGCTGGATCTGGCCCGTAATGCCCTTGATGTTCGGATGCGACAACATTTATATGACATCGAAAAGGTTGCCCGGGAGATAACTGTTAGCGACCCAATCGACTTTGATAATATTGTCGATGCTCGTATGCAGATGCTGGGTGCCTATGAGATGGTGCTGCTAGGTAAGAATAAACGGGTCTTGGTTTATAGTGGTGATAGCTCCGAAATTGGCACCATTTTCCCGCATTTTCCAGCTGATGAGATCACACGCACACTCTCACGTCGTGGTTATATGTATCGGATGGAATATACCGATAACAGTAGTCTATACTCGAGGGTAGCGATCACTTTGAAGACAGGGCCGACGGCTGAAGCCATGATTCTGACTGCCTTGTTCCCATTCTCTGATCGAGAGAGACTATTGTCCAGTAATGTGCAAGAGGCTTACGACCAATACCAGAATATTAACTATCAGCGCAATCTGATTAAGAAAAGCTTTCGACTAACCTTGTTTTTGATTATGGCCTTGTCGGTTTTATTCTCGATTTGGGCCGCATTTTTGTACTCGCGTAAGTTAACAAATCCGGTTAGGAAATTACTGGAAGGTACTTTAGCGGTGGCCTCTGGAAACTTGCAGAAAAAACTGCCGGTTTCAGATAAGGATGACTTTAGTTTATTGGCGCGCTCTTTTAATACCATGACGACGCGATTGTCGGATGCGCGCCATGAAAGTGAGCAAAGCCAGCAGCAAGTACAGCGCCAACATGACTATCTAAATGTGGTGTTGGATCACCTGACATCGGGTGTTATCACCATTGATGATCAAGGGATTATTCAACGTATTAATCGGGCAGCAGAGCATGTGCTGCAGGTGCCATTAGCAGACTTTATCAATCGTAGCTTATCGGGTGTTGGTATTCAGCATGAGGGCTTGCAGCCTTTATTAGAAGCGATTCGTCCGCATTTGGAGCGCGAAGAGAAAGAATGGCAGTGTGAAGTGAGTTTGCTATTGCCTGCTGGTCGTCAGATGCTGGTCTGTCGTGGTGCTGCATTGCCCCCTTCGGCGGATGGCTCAAAAGGATATGTGCTGGTATTGGATGATATTACCGAAGTGGTACAGGCTGAGCATGAGGCAGCTTGGAGTGAGGTTGCACGCCGTTTGGCACATGAAATTAAAAACCCGCTCACGCCAATTCGATTGTCAGCGGAGCGTTTGCAGCATCGTCTGCAACCTGAGCTGAGTGAAGACTCTGCTGACTTGTTAAAACGCATGAGTCGCACCATTGTTAACCAGGTAGATAATCTTAAAGCGATGGTGGATGCCTTTAGTGAATATGCACGAGCGCCGGCATTGAAGTTACAGTCCGTTGATCTGAATGCTTTGGTGACTGATGTTGCCGAGCTGTACAAGGTCAATGATCAGGTGATCAGTGTGCATGTTGAGCTGAGTCAAACGCCGGTGTTGTACCTTGACTCTGGGCGTATTCGCCAGCTGGTGGTGAATTTGCTGAAAAATGCATTTGAAGCCATTGATGTGGATAGTGAGGTTCGTGAGGTGCGAGTGTCTGTTCGTAGCAATACCTCGCGGGCGGGCCATCCGGAAGTTGAGCTCAGCGTTAGCGATAGTGGTCGGGGAATTCCGGCAGAGATTTTACCAAGCTTGTTTGATCCTTATGTTAGTAGTAAAAAGAAAGGGTCAGGCTTAGGTTTATCGATTGTGAAAAAAATAGTAGAGGAACACTCAGGACGAGTGTTGGCTCGCAATAATGATGATCATGGTGCCACGTTAAGTGTGTATTTTCCGGTAGAGACTGGGCCGGAATTAACCATCAGTAAACCCATTGAGGTTAAGAATGTCGCTTAAAATGACTGAAAAACATCGTATTTTAGTAGTAGATGATGAGCCGGATATTCGTCAGTTGGTCAGTGAGATACTGGAAGATGAAGGCTATCAGGTAGTCGTTGCAGAAACCGCAGAGCAAGCGCGTGAACAGGTGCGAGTGAGTCGCCCTGAGCTGATTCTGTTGGATATCTGGATGCCGGGTGAGGACGGGATTTCCTTGCTCAAGAGTTGGTATGAAAGTGGTGTATTGCGCTGTCCGGTCATCATGATGTCAGGCCATGGCACGATCGAGACGGCAGTAGAAGCGACTCGACTGGGCGCTTATGACTTTATTGAAAAGCCATTGACTATGGCAAAGCTGTTGCTATCGGTTGAGCATGGTTTGCGTTCCAGTTTGTTGGAGCAGGAAAATCGTGGACTGAAGCGTCAGGTACTCGCGCCGTCTGAGCCAATTGGCTCTAGCTCAACCATGCGTGAATTGCGCTTGCAGGCCGAACGCATTGCTCAATATAAAGATGTCGTCGTCATTTTGTATGGCGAGTCTGGTGTCGGCAAAGAAGTTTTCTCGCGTTATATTCATGGTAAAAGTGAGCGTGCAAATAGCCCATTCGTGAAGGCCATTGTCTCCGCGCACAACCAGGAAAACTTCCTGAGTATGCTGTTTGGTAGTGAGCAGGATGGGCAGATTACACCCGGCTTAATGGATGAAGCACAAGGCGGTACTTTGTATCTTTGCGATATTCCTACCTTGGATGAAGCGTCGCAGGAAGCGCTGCTGCTGACCTTGCGCGATAAGCAATATACTCGTATTGGTGGGCGTACTAAGGTCGACTTTAGTGCAACCTTGATCGTCTCTGCGCAGCATGATTTGCGCGATGATGTTGATGCCGGTGTATTCTCAGAAGAGCTATTCTTCCGTGTGAATGTAGTGCCATTGTTAATTCCGCCTCTCCGCGAGCATCCTGAAGATGTGACGGAGTTGTTGAATTTCTATGTGGATCGCCTGATTGCATTAGATGGTTTGCCATACCGACATTTCTCAGTATCTGCACAGAATTACCTGCGTAACTATCGTTGGTTAGGCAATATCCGCGAACTGCGCAATTTAGTGCAGCGCTTATTAATTCTTGGGACTGATACTGAAATTAATCAGGAAGAAGTGGAAGAGGTACTGGGGCGCAGTATTCCGATCTTTAGTCAGGGTATTGAGCAGTTGCCTATTAGCTTATTCGAGTTGCCATTACGTCAGGCTCGCGAGCAATTTGAGCACGATTATTTAAGCTATCAGCTAGAGCAATGTAGCGGTAACGTCAGTCAACTAGCAGAGCGTGTGCAGATGGAAAGAACGCATTTGTACCGTAAAATGCGCTCGTTAAATATTGATCCAAAGCAGTTCGGCAAATAAGCCTGATGAATATTGCCATTGTCGGAGCAGGACAGGTAGGAAGCTCGCTGGCTGCCAGTCTCGCGACTGAAGATAATGACGTGGTGGTGATCGATAATGATCCCGAGCGTCTGCGTCAGCTGCGTGAAAAATTGGATATCGATACGTATCAGGGCAGCGCTTCGCACCCTGATGTGTTGGAGAATGCCAATGTCATGAATGCGGACATGTTGATTGCAGTGACCAGCAGTGACGAGGTGAATATGATCGCCTGTCAGGTTGCGTATCGCTTATTTCGTACCCCTACCAAAATTGCCCGAGTGCGCTCGCTGAGTTATCTGGAGCATCAGGAATTATTCTCCAAAGATGCCATTCCGATTGATGTGTTGATTAGCCCCGAGCGACTAATTACTGAGCATGTCTATCGGCTAATTGCTAACCCAGGTGCCTTGCAGGTTCTGGATTTTGCTGATGGGCAAGTGCAGCTAGTGGCGCTTAAAGCCAAGTACGGCGGCAAGCTTATCGATCATCAGATTCGTGAATTTGCCACGCATATGCCGGATGTGGACGTTCGAGTAATTGCCATTTTCCGACATGGAAAAGCCATTCTTCCTGATGGTGATACGGTGATTGAGGTTGATGATGAGGTCTTCGTTATCGCTAGTAATCAGCATATTCGGGTAGTAATGAGTGAACTGAGTATTGCTGAAAAACCATATAAGCGCATTATGATTGCCGGTGGTGGTAATGTGGGTGGCAACTTGGCGAGTATTCTGGAAGGTGAGCGCTATCAAGTTAAAATTATTGAAAAAAAGGCGGATGTAGCCGGTTACTTAGCCGAAAAGCTGGATAAAACACTGGTACTGGAAGGGGATGCGGCAGACGAGCACTTATTGCAAGAAGAAGATATCGGCAATATGGATGTGTTCTGTGCAGTAACCAATGATGATGAAGCCAATATCCTATCGGCCATGCTGGCAAAGCGTTTGGGTGCTCGTAAGGTGATGGCGCTGGTGAATCGGCCTAGTTATGTAGATTTGGTGGAGAGTGGCATTATTGACTTGGCGATTTCCCCTCAGCAAATTACTTTGAGTGGCTTGTTAGCGCACGTTCGGCAGGGTGATATTGTCTCGGTTAATGCTTTACGCAAAGGGGCTGCCGAAGTACTTGAGGTGGTTGCTCATGGCGACAAGAAAACATCCCGTGTCGTCGGCCGCACATTAAAGCAGCTAAAGCTCCCGCCAGGTTCGACCGTGTGCGCGGTGGTTAAAAAGAGTGGTGTTGTACTCTCTAATAATTCAGTGGTGATCGAAGCGGATGACCATGTAATTCTGTTCCTATCAGACAAGCGCTATATTCCTGCTATCGAGAAAATGTTCCAAGTCGGCATGGGTTTTATCTAAGCCATGCAGTATTGCGTTATTCAGCGAATTCTTGGTCTGCTATTGATGCTATTCAGCTTTACCCAGCTGGTTCCCGCATTGGTGGGGTGGGCTTATGATGGCTTGGATATATTCCCGTTTCTGAAGTCCTTTTCGGTGCTGCTAATCGGCGGCGCGATGATCTGGTATCCGGTGCGCAAGCATAGTGATGAAATGCGACTGCGTGATGGTTTTTTAGTCGTCATTTTATTTTGGACAGTGCTGGGCGTTTCAGGCTCGTTGCCGCTACTCATGTCGGACCACCTAAAAATCAGCGTGCCGGATGCTATTTTTGAATCCATGTCTGCACTGACTACGACCGGTGCAACGGTGATTACCAAGCTGGATACGTTGCCTCATTCGATATTGTTCTACCGCCAGCAGTTACAGTGGCTGGGGGGGATGGGGATTATCGTATTGGCCGTTGCTATTCTTCCTATCTTGGGAATCGGAGGCAGTCAGCTCTATCGCGCTGAAATTCCGGGCCCCGTAAAAGACTCCAAACTAACGCCAAGAATTAAAGAAACCGCCAAGCTGTTATGGCTAATCTATTTTGGATTCACTGTGGTGTGTGCGCTCGCGTACAAGCTAGCTGGAATGAGTTGGTTTGATGCAGTCGGGCACAGTTTTTCTACGGTGGCGATTGGTGGGTTTTCTACTCACGATGCCAGTATGGGCTATTTTAATAGTCACTGGGTTGATACCGTTGCCATCGTGTTTATGCTGCTGTCCAGTGCGAACTTTAGTCTGCATTATTTGGTGTGGCGTAAGCGTAGTCCGGGCTTGTATCTTGAGAACTCAGAGTTTCGCTTCTACATGTATTGCGTGGCAGCAATCACCATTATTTGTGTAATTTATCTGCAACTTGGGCATCACTACGGTTCCACTAGTGAGACGATCTTTAAGTCCTTGTTTCAGGTTGTTTCGATGCTGACCACCACCGGTTTCACCACGACCGAGTATGTCTATTGGCCGCTATTTTTGCCGGTGTTATTGATTTTCTCCAGTTTTATGGGCGGCTGTGCGGGGTCTACAGCGGGTGGGATTAAAGTAGTACGTGTATTGCTGCTGTTTAAGCAAGGTATGCGTGAGACGGCACGATTAATTCATCCTAGCGCCAGAATTTCGGTAAAACTAAACCGCAAGCCAGTACCTGATAATGTGATGCAGGCAGTGTGGGGCTTCTTCTCGGTTTATATTGGTTTATTTGTGTTAATGATGTTGCTGTTGATGGCTAGCGGTCTGGATCAGGTGACTGCATTTTCGGCAGTGGCGGCCAGTTTAAATAATCTGGGCCCGGGTTTGGGGTCGGTTGCGGAAAACTATGCCGGTGTAAATGATTTCTCTAAGTGGGTGCTGTGCTTTGCGATGCTGCTAGGACGTCTTGAGATATTCACTTTATTGGTAGTGTTAACCCCCGCATTTTGGCGTCAATAGCCGGTTTTTTGTAAGGCTAATAAGCCATTGGTCAGCGCTTTTTGACCAAGCTTGCTTATATCTGAATAGCGCATTGCCGCTGGTCGTTTGGTATCGCGGTAGCTGTGGATATGGGGCTATAATGTCTAGTACAACCATGGACGTTTATAATAATGAAAATAAATAAACAACGCGCAGCAGGTTTTACCCTGATTGAAGCGCTTATCACTATCAGTGTCGCCGCCATTTTAGCCACACTTGCGGTTCCAAGTTTTACTCAAATGCTTGAGAATAATCGTGTCTCAGCGGCATCAAACGAATTCTTAACCACTATGATGTATGCGCGCAGTGAAGCCGTTAAGCGCAGCATCGCGGTGACTATTTGTACTAGTACTAATGGCTCAAGCTGCTCCACGGCATTAGATGATTACTCAAAAGGTTGGTTGGTATTTACTGACTGCAATGAGGATGGTCAGCTGACAACTGCGGCAACGGCCTGTGATCTAGATGGCGATGGAACGAATGATCCTGATTTACTGTTGCGGGTCAATGGGCCAACCCTTCAGGTGTCTGTTACTTCAGGGCAGGCTCCAGACTCATTTACCTATCTATTTTCAGGTCGCTCACAAAGTGCATCGTTTAGTATTGGGCCTGATGCATCAACCACGACCAAGACCATTTCAGTGGCAACTACTGGCCGTGTTCGACTGCAATAAAGCTTAGGCTTAGCGCAGCGCCTTTGGCAGTGTGAATGAAACGGTTTCAATCACGCCTTGAGTGTCTGGCAGTACATTAGCGCCCATTTGGCTAAGTCTGTCAGTCACTTGCTGTACCAATACTTCAGGGGCTGAAGCACCTGCCGTTAGTCCAATATTCAGTTTGCCATCAAGCCATTCTGGTTTGATGTCGTCTGCACCATCAATTAGGTAGGCAGGTACGCCGCGCTTTTCAGCGATTTCGCGCAAGCGGTTTGAGTTGGAGCTGTTCGGTGAGCCAACCACGAATACCAAATCACATTTATCGACCAGATTTTTTAAAGCATCCTGACGATTCTGTGTGGCATAGCAGATGTCATCTTTCTTAGGGGCGTGAATGCTGGGGAAGCGCTTGCGTAATGCTTCGATAATTACATTGGTATCATCGACGGACAAAGTCGTCTGTGTCACAAAGCCAATTTGATCCGGATTTTTGATATCCAGCGCCATGACTTCCTCTTCAGAGTCCACTCGGTAAATAGCACCACCGTAAGAGGTGTCATATTGCCCCATTGTGCCTTCAACTTCCGGATGGCCACGATGCCCGATCAGAATGGTTTCACGACCTTCGCGGCTGTAGCGCACCACTTCCATATGTACTTTAGTCACTAACGGGCAGGTCGCATCGAATACTTGCAGGCCGCGTGCTTTGGCTTCGTCCTGAACCTTGCGCGACACCCCATGAGCACTGAATATTACCGTCGCATCATCAGGCACTTCATCCAGTTCATTAACAAATATTGCGCCTTTGTTTTTTAGATTGTCGACGACAAAACGGTTATGCACGACTTCATGGCGAACATAGATAGGCGCACCTAATAGGTCGATGGCACGGTTTACAATATCAATAGCGCGGTCTACGCCGGCACAAAAACCCCGAGGGTTTGCGAGAGTCACTTGCATAATCAGATACTGGATATGTGAAAAGGAGAATTGTAGCAGCTCTTTAGCGCAAAAGATAAATCCCGAAGCGGTTGTATTTGCTCTGTTGATAGGCGGTGACTCGGTTTAGTAATGGTGTCAATTCAGGTATAGTCTGCGGCATTAATTTTTGCGGATGTCTAACGAGCATGAAAGTATTATTAGTAGGTAATGGCGGGCGCGAGCATGCGCTAGCGTGGAAATTGGCCCAGTCACCAAAAGTTGATCAGGTTTTTGTTGCCCCCGGTAATGCCGGAACAGCATTAGAAACACGTATGGAAAATCTGGCGATTGCCGTTGATGATATCGATGGCTTACTGGCGTTTGCCAAAGAGCAGGGTGTTGAGCTCACGGTTGTTGGTCCTGAAGCGCCATTAGTTGCAGGTATTGTTGATCGATTTACTGAAGCGGGTTTGCGTTGTTTTGGTCCAACTAAAGCGGCCGCTCAACTGGAGGGTTCTAAAGCCTTTACTAAAGATTTCCTGGCTCGTCACAATATTCCAACCGCAGCTTACGGCAATTTCACTGATATTGATGAGGCGGTTGCTTACGTGAAGCAAGTTGGCGCGCCGATCGTAGTAAAAGCAGATGGCTTAGCCGCTGGTAAAGGCGTGATTATTGCCCATACTGAGCAGGAAGCAATTGACGCTATTCAGGATATGTTAGCGGGCAATGCCTTTGGTGATGCCGGACATCGTGTGGTTGTCGAAGAGTTCTTGGTAGGTGAAGAAGCCAGCTTTATCGTGATTGCGGATGGCACCAACAGTTTGCCAATGGCCAGCTCGCAAGACCATAAAGCACGTGATAATGGCGACTTAGGTCCAAATACAGGTGGCATGGGTGCTTATTCTCCAGCGCCAGTTGTAACGCCTGAAGTGCATGACCTCATCATGAAGCAAGTAATCGAGCCAACCATTAGCGGTATGGCGGCTGAGGGTAATTCATTCACCGGCTTTTTGTATGCAGGTGTAATGGTGTCTCCGGAAGGCGAAATCAAAGTATTAGAGTTTAATGTGCGCTTTGGTGATCCTGAAACTCAGCCGATAATGATGCGCCTACGTTCAGATTTAGTTGATTTATTAGATGCCGCATTGGATGGTAAGTTGGATACGGCTAGCAGCGACTGGGACCCACGAGCAGCATTGGGTGTTGTTCTGGCGGCTGGCGGCTATCCGATGGATTACGCTAAAGGCAAAGTCATTGCTGGTTTGCCTGCTGAATCAAATGAACAAGCGAAAGTATTTCATGCCGGAACCAGTCTGTCGGGTGATGATGTTGTGACCTCTGGCGGTCGTGTGTTATGTGCGGTTGGCTTAGGTGATAATGTGACCGAAGCGCAGCAAAATGCTTATGCGCTGACCCACCAGATTAGTTGGGAAAATGTCTACTACCGTGATGATATTGGCTATCGCGCCGTTGCGCGGGAAGCTAAGGCATAAGTTTGATGTTTAAGTCTCGTCCGGCACATTGCTCAATCAGTGCTGCCGGACGATGCGAACATAGATCGCATGCATAACAATTAAAATTGCCGCAACGCTAATGCCATAAACGTGTGATTCAGTTACCACGCGTGCACCAATTAAATCCGCATTGTCTTGTAATAGCCCAAACCAGTGATCACTTAAGACTTTACCAATCACTATCACGCTGACACCATAAGCGACCAGTCGATCATCTTTCTGGTAGGCGCTATAAGCTCCAATTAGGAATAATCCGTAGATAGCGCCGGATAAACCTGCATACCAATGAATCCTGGGGTCAAATAAATGCAGGCATAAGCCCACAAAAAATGTCAGGATAATTAAACTAATGGTAAAGGTTCTGACACGTATCGTGTTGTAGAATAGTAAGGCGAAAAGCCACAGGCTGCTAATATTGAGCAAGTAGTGTGGCCAGTTCGTATGTACAAATTGACCACTAAATACCTTCCACCAAGCACCATCGTTGACCGCTTTGCGGACATACAATAAGTCCGGTTGCCAAAGCTGCAATACAGCACCCAATAACGATAAAAATGCGATCGCTATGGGGAGTTTGGATTTTATACGGTAGGTAAAGTGTGGTAGTTTTAGCACAATAGAATTTTATAAATTTTAAACAATAACAGGTTTCTAAATAAATGCGGACAGGAAATATGCGCAGGCCGTCTAAGCAAAAGGGTTTTACACTGCTAGAGATTATCGTTGTGGTGACCATCATTGCAATCATTGGGGCCATTGTTGCACCGAATATCATCAATAAATTCTCCGGTGTTCAGGTTGACGTTGCTAAGACGGAAATCAAGCGAATTAAGCAAGTATTGGGTTTCTATAAACTTAATAACTTTAACTTGCCGAGCACTGAGCAAGGTTTGGATGCCTTGGTGACAAAGCCAAGTGGAAGCCCCGAGCCAAGCAGTCGCTGGGAAAAGCAACTGGATAGCGTGCCGGTCGATCCATGGGGCAATCAATACCAATACCTGAATCCTGGTACTCATGATGACTTCGATATCTTCTCTTACGGCCCAGATGGGCGTAAAAGTGATGATGATATCGGTAGCTGGCAAATTGATAAGTAATCAAGGGACGCATAGTGCATCAATCGGCACGACCTAAAGCCGCTGCGGCGGGATATACGCTGATTGAAGTGATGGTGGTGATTGCAATCATGGCTTTGCTCACCTCCATCGTCATCCCATACCTGCCCGTTGATAAAACAAAACAACTCTTAGCGACTGCCGATCGGTTTAAGTTGCAAATCTCTTACGCACAAAGTCAGTCCATCCTGCAATCTCAGGATATGGGCTTGATGCTGACCGAGGACGGTTATCAATTTGTGCAGCGCGTCCCCGAAGCGTGGCAGCCTGTTGATGATGAAGGTATACCGCCCACTAAATTAGACGACTTCCTCAGGCAGCAGTTGTTTATTGAAGACATTGAATACCTCTCAGAAGAGCCATTAGATGGGGAATCAGCAGTACCTGCTGTTCTGTTTTTTTCCAGCGGAGAAACAACGCCGTTTGAATATCGTTTAAGTTTATCTGAGGAAGCCTACGTTCGTTTGAAGTTTGACGCGCTGGGTGATGTGGAAGAGTTTATCAATGAATAGTCATATGTCTTCCCGCAAGTCCCCTATAAAAAATCGTGGATTTACGCTAATCGAAGTGTTGGTGGCGTTGTTGATTGTTGCTGTTGCGCTTAGTGCTGCGGCTAAAGTGATGTTAGGTGCTGCTCATAACGGTGCTCAGCGTGCTGACCGAACAGCAGCGCAGTGGGTTGCCTTGAATCAGATGTCGATTTTGAAGTTGCGTCGCCAGTGGCCAGTGAATTCAGAAAGTGGTACCGAAGAGATGATGCACCGTAGCTGGGTATGGCGGCAGCGAGCGGAGTCAACCACTGATGAAAATGTGGTTCGCGTGACGATTGATGTGCATCTTGAAGGTGAGGATGAAGATGATTTATCGGCGTCAATTGTCGGGTTTGTGGCTAAGTTATGATAAATAAACGGGCCAACTCCGGATTTACGCTGATCGAATTGCTGGTATCGATTGCTATTTTTAGCTTGATGACGGTTGTCGCCTACGCCGGTATTGCGGCAGTTATGAATAATGATCAGACTTCGTTTGAGCATGAAACAGCACTCAAGCGCTTGCAGCGTACCTTCGTATTTATCGAGAAAGACCTGCGCCAAATAAGTCCACGTCAACGTAATCCCGGAATATCGGATTTACTGCCCGCGTTACGATCCGGTGAAGGTGAGGATGTAGGCTTACTCGAGTTTAGCCGCGCCGGTCATTCCAATCCGACAGAATTGACACGCAGTAGTTTACAGCGGGTTCGCTACGTTTTTGTCGACGAGGAGTTGCAGCGTTGGAGTTGGAACCTAGTCGATCATAGCGATATTGAGCCATCGAAAATGGTATTGCTGAAAGATGTGACTGCTGCTAGTGTGGCATTCTTCTCGGAAGAGGGAGAAACGGTTGATGAGTGGACATCTGATGCATTGCCGTTAGGAATTGAAATCCGATTGACCACTGAACGTTGGGGTGAGCTCAGAAGAGTGTTGCCTATCTATTACTAAACGCCATTTGTGAGCGGTTAGTTGTTGTTAAAATTGCGTAACTGAAATATTTAAAGTATCGCAGGCGACAATTGTCCGTGGTTTTGTCTATAATGGCGGCAGGACGAAATAGGATGAACCAAACCATTAGTCACAGGCGACTCATTCCCTGAATTTTGGTGGCTTCGGCGGAAACGATTAATTTCGTTCGATGCCGAGTGTGAGTCTGGAGGTTGAATTGAATCTTCGGCATTCATCTAAAGAATAAGACATAAGTTCATGGCCGTGCCCAGTTCGCGGTGCAGACTAAATTTAACTTTTAGCATGAAGGAAACGTTATGAAATCGATGCAGAAAGGTGTTCTCTCAGTTGCGGCCGCGACTGTTTTCGCTTCTGGCGCAATCTTACTTACCGACTCAGATTCTGATAAAGATATTAAGCCAGTGGCCCAGACTACGACTGAAGCTGTCACCGAAACTGCAGAGAGTGCTAAGGCGGAAGATACGGCTTCTCAGGTTGTAACTGAGGCGACGGCAGACGTTGCTGAGACAACGGATGCTGCGACTAGCGAAGTTGCCGATGTAGCTGACGCAGTTGAGACTGAAGCTGAAGAGGCTACTGCAGCAGTTGAAACAGCAACCGCTGAAATGGAGCCAGAAGTTCCTGTACTCGAAACGGCCGCTGTTGCGGCAGCAGCCACTGCGGTTGCAGTCGTTGCTTCTACTGACGAAGCGACTGCTGAGGTTTCAGAAACTGTTACTGAGACGGTTTCTGATGCCGGTGATGCGACTGAAGCAGTGACCGAAACGGTTGATGCTGCTGTAGCCGAAGTTGCCGCTACTACAGAAGAAGCGACGACAGAGGTTGCTGAGGCAGCATCTGAAGTAACTGAGACTGTTGCGGATGTTACCGATACGGCTGTAGAAGCTGTTGCTGAGGCCGCTGATACAACAACTGAGGCTGTTACTGAAGCCGTTGCCACTGCTGAAGAAGCGGCGACAGAAGAAGTTGCTTCTACAGAAGAGGTTGTTACCGAAGACGTCGCTGCAGTTGCTGCCGGCGAAGAAATGGCTAGCGAAGAAGTTGTTGCTGAAGCAGCAAGTGATTTGCCAGCTCCACCTCCAGGTCCTTTCCAAGATGTTGCTAAAGCTGATACTGCTGAAGAAGTCGTTGTTGCAGAAGCAGTAGTGGACGCTCCTGTTGAATCCGAAGCTGCAGTCAGTGAAGAAGCGCCGACTGAAGTAGTAGAAGAGGCTGTCGTTGCTGAAGCACCAGCCGCAGAAGAAGTTGCAACTGCTGAAGTTGCTGAGACTCCTGCTGAAGAAGTCGTTGCAGAAACTCCGGTAGAAGCAGAGGCTCCTGCAGTAACAGAAGAAGTTGTCGCTGCGGTTGTAGCAGCTGCCGTTGTTGCCGAAGAGGTTGCGACAGCAGAAACTCCTGCTGAAACCGAAGAGGCACCTGCCGTAGCTGAGGCTGCAGTTAGTGAAGAAGCGCCAGCTGAAGTAGCAGAAGAGGCCGTCGCTGCTGAAGCACCTGCCGCAGAAGAAGTTGCAACTGCTGAAGTTGCTGAAACACCTGTTGTGGCCGAGGCTGCAGTCAGTGAAGAAGCTCCTGTTAAAGCAGTTGAAGAGGCTGTTGTTGCTGAAGCACCTGTAGCAGAAGAAGCTCCAGCTGAAGAGGTTGTCGCAGAAGCGGCTGAAGAAGCAGCACCTGTTGAGGTTGTAGAAGAAACTACAGCTGAGGCAGAAGTTGTAGTTGCCGAAGTCGATGGCACTGAAGAGGTTATTGTTGCTGTCGTTGAAGAAGTTCCTGCGATTGAGGCTGAAGAAGCCCCAGCAGCAACTGAGGAAGTGGCAGAAGAAGCAGCGCCGGCAGAAGAAGTTGTAGCTGTAGTCGTCGAAGAAGCTCCAGCGGTTGTCGCAGAAGTTGTGGTACCTGAAGTTGAGGCTGAGGTAGCAGCACCTGAAGTGGCTAAAGTTGAAGAAGTTGCTCCGGTACAAGCACTCGTAGCTCCGGCACCAGTAGTGGCTTCTGCTGAGCAACAAGCTGCTGACGCAAAAATCAAAATGTACGAGCAGCAAATTCGCCAGATGGAAGCTCAATACCGTCAAGCGATGATGCAGCAGCAGCGCATGATGATGAATTACTTTAATCAAATGTTGGTACAGCAAAACGCGCAACCACAAGCGACAATGGGTAAAGTGACCAAAGTGCAGCGTGTAATTATTGTACCTGTACCTGCTTATTCCTATGGAATGGGTGGTGGCGCGGCAATGATGGGTGGATATCCACATATGCCAATGATGAACATGAATGTGCAGGGAATGATGGGTGCAAATCCAGTTCTGATGCCAGAAGATGTTAAGCCAGCGAACCAGTAATCAGGTAGAAAGAGAATAAGGAGAATATTGATGGAAATGTTACGTTGGTTAGCCACTAATAAGGTTGTTCAAACGACTTGGGGCTTAGGTATTTTAACAATGGTGATGTCTTCCGTATTTGGCGGAGGAAACAGTGATGCGAAGCACGAGCCTGCTAAGGCAGAAGCTGTAGTTGTTGAGCAGGTTGCTGAAGTTAAGGCAGTGCCTGAAGTTACGACTGAAGCTTCTGTGCCAGTGGTTCAGGCTTTGGTGGCTACCGAAGTTGACGCTACTGAAGAAGTTACAGAAGCTGATGCTGTAGAAGAAGTTGAAGTGGTTGAAGCTGCCGTTGAGGCGGTAGAGGCAGAAGTTGTTGCTGAAACAGAAGCAGCTGCTGAGGTGAGTGCTGAAGCTACAGATACTGCTGTTGAAGCGGTAGAAGCAGCAGTTGAGCCTGCGGAAGCGGAGGCAGTAACTGAAGAAGCTGCTACTGAAGCAGAAGTGGCGGCAGTAACTGAAGAAGTTGCCACTGAAACAGAAGCGGCAGCGGTAACCGAAGAAGTTGCTACTGAAACAGAAGTAGCTTCAGAAGCTGATGCTGACGGCTTTGCAGATAAGTCCGCCGCAGACCTGCTAGTAATGGCGCGTGAAGCTTACTGGAACAATGGTCTTGAAGAGTCTGCTGAAATCTACAAAGCCCTGATCGAACGTGAGCCTACTGTCATTGAGCATAAGGGCGAGCTTGGTAACGTGTTCTGGCGCCAAGGCTACCCTAAGCAAGCAGCTGAGCTGTATGCTGAGATTGCTGCGCCAATGATCGAAAAAGGTAATGGCGAGCGTGTGTCTAACATGGTTGGTTTTATTGGTTTGTTCTTCCCAGAGAAGGCGACTGAAATCCGCGCATTGCTAGACGCTCAATAAGCGCAAAAGCCCTATAAAAGGCCGGACTTCTTAACAATAGGAGTCCGGCCTTTTTGCATTAATGGTTTGGCTAATTTAGTGTCATATTGGATACATAATTTAGAGATTAACGTTCGATTACGGTTGCATCTGTTTAATTCGGCTTATAGCTATATTGTCGTATACTATGCCATCGTCGACGAGTGGCTATGTGCGGAGTTTGCATATTTTTTGCGCTATAATAGCCAGTATCCTCCCTCAATCATTTAAATAAGGTTTGTCTGATGACTCCTGCTCAACGCATGCAGCAACGGCTGGAAAGCCTGCAAACGCACTTGAAACAAGAAAATCCGGTGTTGGTAGCGGTAGTGGATCGCTACAAGAAGCTGGATGCGATCTCTCATAAGATCGGCTTATTAACGCCGGGCGAATCTTATGCGACCCGTATTTCTTGGTGGCCATTAATTTCCATACTGGGAACGTTTTCGGCTGGTAAGTCCAGCTTCATTAACAGCTATCTTGGTCACAAGCTGCAAAATACCGGTAACCAAGCGGTGGATGATCGCTTTACGGTGATCTCATACAGCAGTGATGAAGTCAGTCGTACTTTGCCAGGAATTGCCTTAGACGGTGATCCACGTTTCCCGTTTTATCAGATCAGTGAGCAAATTGAGCTGGTAACTGAGGGTGAAGGCTCAAAAATCGATAATTACCTGCAGATGAAGGTAGTGCCGAGTGAAGCCTTGCGCGGCAAGATCTTAATTGACTCCCCGGGCTTCGATGCCGATGAGCAGCGTAAATCCACCCTGAAACTCACCGATCATATTATTGATTTGTCGGATCTGGTATTGGTGTTCTTTGATGCGCGTCACCCAGAGCCTGGTGCGATGCAAGACACGCTAGAGCACTTAGTTAAAGGAGCACAGCGTCGTAATGACAGCAGCAAGTTCCTGTTTATTTTGAATCAGGTCGATACGTCTGCCAAAGAAGACAACTTAGAGGCGATTGTAGCCTCATGGCATAAAGCCTTGGTTCAATGTGGTTTAAGCACCGGCCGTTTTTATGTGATGTTTAATACGGACATTGCGGTTCCGGTTGAAGATGAAGGTGTATGGAAGCGTTACCTGTCGAAGCGTGAAGTAGATTACGCTGAAATCACGCAGCGCATGGAAGCCATCAATGTTGAACGTGTGTACCGGATTATCGGTAACCTAGAATCACTGTCTAACCAAGTCGAGCAACAAGCAGTGCCTCAATTGCAGGTAGCTCGTGCCCGCTGGCGCAAGCGTGTGCTGTTGCTAGATGCTGTGGTAATGGGTGTCTTCGCTTTGGGTATCGGTGCAATTGCTTGGACGACTGGCTGGTTGCCTCAGTGGTTAAGTAATCCAATGTCGCTGGTTTCTGACTGGTTTAGCCTTGGTTTACTGGGTGCGTTTGTTGCGTTGCTTGTATTTATTCACTTTGGTTTGCGTCGCTGGACGGCTAAAGGCATCGCTAAGAGCCTAAGTCAGGAAGAAACTTATGGCGATTTGTCGAATGCATTTATGAAAAGTACGCGTGCTATAACCAGTATATTCCGGACAAACCCGGTGGGTTGGAGTGGTCGCGTGAGCGGCAAGCTGTCTGGTATCCGCAACGATGTTGATCAGTTTGTTCAGCGCTTAAATGATAATTTCAGTAGCCCTTCGGGCAAGAATAAGAGCTAAGGGTAGAGTTATGAGTCAGTCAGAAACATTATTTGATCGCGCACAAAAAGTGATTCCTGGTGGTGTAAATTCACCAGTACGAGCATTTAAAGGAGTCGGTGGAACACCGCTGTTTATTGCTCGCGCAGAACAAGCATATTTATTTGATGCCGATGGTAAGCGCTACATTGATTACGTGGGCTCTTGGGGACCAATGATTGCGGGTCATTCGAATCCTGAGATCATTGCAGCAGTACAGGAAGCAATTGGTCGCGGGCTAAGCTACGGCGCGCCAACGGCAATTGAAGTGGATATGGCTGAGCGCATTGGCGAAATCATGCCATCCATCGAAATGGTTAGAATGGTGAACTCAGGGACTGAAGCCACCATGTCGGCGATTCGCTTGGCGCGTGGCTATACAGGCCGCGATAATATCGTCAAATTTGAGGGTGGTTATCACGGGCATGGCGATTCACTATTGGTTAAAGCGGGCTCTGGCGCGCTGACCTTTGGTGAGCCAAACTCGCCGGGTGTACCGGCAGATCTGGCTAAGCATACGCTAACACTGGATTATAATAATTCAGATCAGGTACGCGAGCTGTTTGCTGCTCAAGGTGATTCCATTGCCTGCATTATCGTAGAGCCAGTGTCTGGCAATATGAATTGCATCCCACCAGTGCCGGGCTTCTTGGAAACCTTGCGTGAAGTTTGTGATGAGCATGGCGCATTGCTGATTTTTGATGAAGTCATGACTGGCTTCCGTGTGGCGTTTGGCGGTGCTCAGGAGGTTTACAATATCAAACCAGACCTGACAACACTGGGTAAAATCATCGGTGGCGGAATGCCGGTGGGTGCCTTTGGTGGTCGTCGTGATGTAATGGAACGATTGGCTCCAACAGGTCCAATTTACCAAGCGGGTACTCTATCAGGTAATCCAATTGCTATGACTGCAGGCCTGAAAACCTTAGAAATTATCAGTCGTGATGGTTTCTATGAGGATCTGGAACGCAAATCTGCACGTATGGTAGAAGGTATGCTTGAGGTTGCTAAGGCGAATAATATCGCATTATCAAGCAATCGAGTCGGTGCGATGTTTGGTTTGTTCTTCACTGAAGAGCCAAAAGTGACTAACTATCAGCAGGTAACTGCTTGTAATATTGATCGCTTTAATCGCTTCTTCCATGGCATGTTAGATCACGGTGTGAACTTGGCACCCTCTGCTTATGAAGCAGGGTTTGTCTCAGCAGCACACACTGATCAGGACATTGATGAGGCGCTCGAGGCGGCAAATAAAGTGTTCGCTAACTTATAAGGAAGGTTACCGTTTAGCCATAAAACTAGTCAATAACTTGACTTTAAATGGGAACTATCCTAAAAATTAGCACTCTCAGTATTTGAGTGCTAATAACGCACGATTTTTGGAGATTATACATATGGCAAAGTCACTGGCATTAAGTCACACCGGAATATCTGTTTCAGCAGGTAGTTTGGAGAGCTATGTCCAGTCGGTACATGAGTTGCCGGTTCTGAGCGTAGAAGAAGAAAAGGGATATGCTGTTCGCCTGGTTGAACAGGGAGATCTTGAAGCTGCGCGCAAGCTGGTCATGCACAATCTTCGATTTGTAATTAAGGTTGCTCGTGGCTATAGCGGTTATGGTTTACCGCTCGCGGATCTGATTCAGGAAGGAAATGTCGGCTTGATGAAAGCGGTTAAGCGTTTCGATCCTGATGTAAATGTCCGTTTAGTATCATTCGCAGTTCACTGGATTCGAGCTGAGATCCATGAATTCATTTTGCGTAACTGGAAAGTCGTTAAAGTGGCGACCACCAAGGCGCAGCGTAAATTATTCTTTAACCTTCGCAGCAGCAAAAAGCGTCTGGGATGGTTGAATTCGGCTGAAGTCAATGACATCGCAACAGACTTGGGTGTGACGAGTAAAGACGTCATGGAAATGGAAAAACGTATGAGCGGTCAGGACATCTCATTTGATTTGTCACCTGGTCAGGAAGATGACGATAACGCTTATACGCCTAGTCAATATTTGCTGTCGACTGAGTCTCAAGACCCTGCAGAAATGCTGGAAGCCCAAGATTGGGAAGAGCATACGCAGAATCGTTTCAACACAGCATTAGCTGAGTTAGATGATCGGAGTAAAGATATTCTGAGCAGCCGCTGGTTGGGCGAAACTAAATCAACCTTGCAGGACTTGGCTGATAAATATGGTGTTTCTGCTGAGCGGATTCGTCAGCTTGAATTTGCTGCGATTAATAAATTGAAGTCTGGAGTTCAGGTCGCTGCTATGTAAATGCAGTCAATGAACAACAAAAAAGGCCGCACTGAGTGCGGCCTTTTTTGTTTGGTATTATTGGTCAGGCTAATTAGCCGAATAACACAACCGAGAAAAAGCTCAGCCATGAAACTGCAATTAACAGAACGACTAGTAGCATTGGTAGGCCGAAATCGAAATCAAACATGGAGAGTCTCCCAGAAAATATAGGGCTAATGTTAGTGTATTGCCTGATCAAGTTCAAGTTGGATCATCAGGTTTTCAAATACAGTAACTACTTGCATTTCAAGTTCTGAAAGATCAATATCGTCGACATGAGCAAAAGAGCAAAGAAAATCAGCTATGAGGCCTCCGTGGCTGAACTAGAAGCGGTCGTCGCCCGGATGGAGCAGGGGGATATGCCACTTGAGGACGCGCTTCAGGCGTTTGAAGAGGGCGTGCGCCTAAGTCGGGAGTGTCAGCAATTGTTAAAAGCCGCAGAGCAGCGGGTCACCCTGTTGACCGCCGACGGTGAGGAAGATTTTTTAGCGGATGACTAGTGTACAATTGTCAGAGTCCTACCGATTACGGTTGGAGCAGTTACTGGCGGATGCTTTATCGATAGAGGATGTTTCACCCTCGCGTTTGCATGAAGCAATGCGTTATTCGGCGCTAGCCGGTGGTAAGCGTATTCGGCCAACCTTGGTATATGCTAGTGGTGAGGCCTTGGGTGTTCCCATCGCCGCATTGGATCGGATTGCCGTGGCTGTGGAATGTATTCATGCTTATTCTTTGGTTCATGATGACTTGCCGGCAATGGATGATGATGACCTGCGCCGTGGAATTCCTACCGCCCATAAAGCCTTTGATGAAGCTACTGCGATTTTATCGGGTGATGCGCTACAAGCTTTTGCTTTTGAATGGCTGAGTGAGCCGATCGAGGGCATTAGTGCACAAAGCCAACTACGCTTAATTCAGGGTTTATCGGCAGCTGCAGGCTCTCGTGGTATGGTAGGCGGACAAGCCATCGACTTGGCAAGTGTTGGCCAACAGCTGACTGAAAAGCAGTTGGAAGTCATGCATGCTCATAAGACGGGGGCTTTGATAGACGCCTGTATATTGCTGCCAAGCTATTGCAGTGAGTTGGTCACGGAGCAACAGCGAGACTCACTGACTCGGTACGCAACCGCCATTGGTTTGGCGTTTCAGGTTCAGGACGACATCTTGGATGTGGAAAGCGATACCGCGACGTTAGGTAAGCAGCAAGGAGCGGATATTGCGGCGAATAAGCCGACCTATCCTTCAATTTTAGGAATGGATGGGGCAAAACAAAAGTTGCGGGAATTACATCAGGAAGCGTTTAGCGCACTGGATATGTTTGGTTCCGAAGCAGATTTACTGCGCGACATTGCCCGATTCATCGTACAACGTATTAAGTAATTAGCCTATGTTCGATCAGATCATCAATCCCAGTGACTTACGTAAACTGGATAAAGAACAACTGCCTCAGTTGTGTGACGAACTGCGCGAGTTTCTGCTGCAATCAGTAGCGGGTTCTGGTGGTCATTTTTCAGCGGGATTGGGTACGGTTGAACTGACCGTTGCACTGCACTATGTATTTAATACGCCGGAAGATCGTTTGGTTTGGGATGTCGGGCATCAGGCCTATCCACACAAAGCACTAACCGGACGCCGTGATCGGCTATCCAGCATCCGCAAGCAAGGTGGCTTGTCCGGATTTCCAAAACGTTCAGAAAGTGAATACGATACCTTTGGTGTTGGACATTCCAGTACATCAATTAGTGCAGCTTTAGGTATGGCGCTTGCCGCTAAGCAACAAGGCATTGATCGCCAGACTATTGCAGTTATCGGTGATGGCGCATTAACTGCGGGCATGGCTTACGAGGCGTTGAATCACGCCGGTGATCTGGATGCGCGCATGCTGGTTGTTCTCAATGACAATGACATGTCGATCTCGCCAAATGTTGGTGGCTTAAGTAAGTACTTGGCTCGTTTATTATCGGGCGGCTTATATTCCAGTATTCGCGAGCAGGGGAAGAAGATTCTTTCCGGCACGCCAAGCATGAAGAAATTGGCGCGTCGTGCCGAAGAGCATACCAAAGGCATGTTAATGCCAGGCACTATGTTTGAAGAAATGGGCTTTGTATATTACGGGCCGGTCGATGGCCATGATGTGCTTGAGCTGGTATTGATGTTCGAGAATATCCGTGATATTGATGAGCCACGTTTTATTCATGTGGTTACCAAAAAAGGTAAAGGCTACGAGCCCGCTGAAAATGATCCCTGTACTTATCATGGCGTGTCAGCTTTCGACTTAAATACTGGCTTGGTTAAAAGCGCCAAACCTTCCACGCCTACTTATACGCAGGTGTTTGGCCGCTGGTTATGTGACATCGCCGAAAAGGATGATCGGGTTGTCGGAATAACGCCAGCAATGCGCGAAGGTTCTGGCTTGGTTGAGTTCTCAGAACGCTTCCCTGATCGCTATTTTGATGTGGCAATTGCTGAGCAGCATGCGGTGACGCTAGCCGCAGGTATGGCATGCGATGGTACTAAGCCGATTGTTGCGATTTACTCTACCTTTTTGCAGCGCGCTTATGATCAGTTGATTCATGATGTGGCGATTCAGAATTTACCCGTTGTGTTTGCTATTGATCGCGCTGGCTTAGTTGGGGCGGATGGTGCAACCCATGCCGGTAATTACGACATGTCATACTTGCGATGCATTCCGAATATGATCGTTATGGCCCCGGTCGATGAAAACGAATGTCGCCAAATGTTGTATACCGCTTACCTTGAAAATGGCCCAACTGCGGTGCGTTACCCCCGAGGTAAAGGCGCTGGTGTCGAGCCATCTACCGAAATGGTCGCATTGCCGATAGGAAAAGCACAATCGCTGCGTCAAGGAAGCCGAATTGCAATCATGCTGTTTGGATCATTACTAACAATGGCGACCGATGCCGCTGATAAATTAGATGCCACACTCATTAATATGCGCTTCGTGAAACCGATGGATGAAGCCATGATCCAGGAGATGGCGAGCACACATGACTTGATTGTAACGTTAGAAGACAATGCAATTCAGGGTGGTGCCGGCAGTGGATTGTCAGAAGTGCTGTCTCGATTGTGTCTTTCAGTTCCTGTTTTGCATCTTGGAATTCCCGATGTTTATGTTGAGCATGCAGAACGAGAAGCACAGCTGGCTGAAATAGGCCTTTCTGCAGAAAGTATTGTAGAGCAGATTTGTGAATTTGCAGACGGCCGGTTTGCACCTCAACCATTTGCCAAAGTCGCTACTTTATAGACAAGACATTGATTTTACTGCATGATAATCCGCACTCGGTGCCCAGATTCAGCGTGGGTTAGGAATTTCTTCAATAAACTGGTCCAAATTGATATCAACCATACTAATAACAAAGGTTTGATACTGGGGGCAAAAAATTATGCTGGTACAAAGAACATTAGAGCGTACTGTTAGCACGGTAGGCATAGGATTACACTCGGGACAAAAAGTCGGTTTGACTTTACGTCCGGCCGCGCCAAATACAGGTATTGTATTTAGACGCGTAGACTTGGATGAACCAGTCGATATTGTTAGCACACCGGAAGCGGTTGGTGAAACAGTATTGAGTACAACACTGGTGCAGGATGGCGTTAAAGTCGCGACCATTGAGCACTTGATGTCGGCACTGGCCGGTTTAGGAATTGATAACGTTTATATCGACCTAACCGCGTCCGAAGTTCCAATCATGGACGGTAGCGCCGCTCCATTTATCTACTTAATTCAATCTGCAGGGATAGAATCTCAGCGCGCACCAAAGCAATTTGTGCGAATCAAGCAGCCAGTTCGTTTTGAGAATAACGCTGGTTGGGCTGAGTTAACTCCTTACGATGGATTTAAAGTCTCTTTTGAAATCGACTTTAATCATCCGGCGGTAAAGTCTACACAACAAACGCTGGCCCTCGATTTATCCAAGTCCTCCTATAGCCGTGAAATCAGCCGTGCCAGAACCTTTGGTTTTATGCGTGATGTTGAAATGCTGCGTTCTAAGAATATGGGCTTGGGTGGCAGTCTTGGAAATGCGGTGGTATTAGATGAGTATCGAGTATTGAATAAAGACGGCTTGCGCTACCAAGATGAGTTTGTGAAGCACAAAATGTTGGATGCTATCGGTGACTTGTATACTTTAGGTCATAGCATTATTGGTGCTTATCACGGCTATAAATCAGGTCACGCCATCAACAATCTACTATTACATGCGTTAATCGCTCAACCAGATGCTTGGGAGCTGACAACGCTTGAAGCTGAGGAAGAAGCCTCGGTAAGTTATGCCGGTGAATTAGGCTACGCTTAATTGACTAACGGGCTTGTGGCGTTGCAATGCGCTGCAAGCTTGCCTTAAGATCTTCATCATCCAACCCCTCTGCCATGCTCATTAGTATGGACGACACTTCCTTCGATAACTCCTTACGCGGCTTTGACACAACCACTGGCGTCATTTGCGGCGGCACTAGCTTAATCTTTACTTCCTTAAACTGGCTCAAAAACGTGTGGTTGATGTGTTTCAACACTTCTTTTTGTTGATAACGCAGTTGATTGGCGAGAATAGAGCTTTCGACCACTACCGTCACAATTTGCTGACGCGCCACTACATATAACTTGAACTGTTTCGGATCAATTCTCAAATATTGCTGCACGCACTGTGACAGCCGATCAAAGTTTTTGATGCTTTCGTATAGGTAGGTGTTTGGGAGGTGGTTTGCTTGCTTCATGCTAATGAGTGTAACCGATTTCGGGTTGGTAGCGCTATGTGCTGTAGTCAGGGTTTAAGGTGATATTTCAATTTCATAATTCCAAAAGTAATCGTCTGGTAATGCTCGACGTTAACGTGTGGTGGCACTTTTTATTGCCAGTCTGCTGCATGGCGCTGTTGATTGTGACCTTGTCCGTCGTTATGGAAAATAGCTCACTAACATCGGATAGTAGCTTCGCGCAAAGCGTATCCAAAGGCGGTGCTAGTTCTGACTTATCAAAGGTGCGGAAAAGATTGGCCTACCTTGAAGGTGAAACGGCACGACTGGAGGCGTTTGCTGAGCGCATGATTCAGTTGGCTAAACTGGATAAAACAGTATTTTCATTTAACAAGCCGCCGGCTAGAGGTGGTTTAGCGCTTAGCGCCGGTAGTGGTCGCAATCCGATTTCGGAGTTATCCGATTTAAATAAAGAAGTTCAGGCGTTGGAAGTTCATCTGCTGCATCAAAGTCATCAATTGGAGCGTATGCAGTTAGTGCTTAAATCCAGAGTGCTCAATGAGTCCGGTCACTTTGCACAATGGCCCGTTCAAAAGGGTTATGTATCCTCAAGGTTTGGCCGGCGTAAAGATCCGTTTAGTGGGCTTAGCCGATATCACGGCGGCCTAGACATTGCTGCACCGAAAGGCACTCCTGTCATGAGTATTGCAGCCGGTAAAGTAGTCTTTAGCGGGCGAAAAGGTGGCTACGGACGAGTCGTTGAGTTGGAGCATGCTGATGGCGTGATTAGTCGCTATGCCCATTTGAATGCTTCTGTGGTTAAGCTTGGCGAGCAAGTGGCTCGTGGTGATATCATTGCCAAAGTGGGAAGTACCGGACGCTCTACCGGACCTCACTTACATCTTGAAGTGATTAAAGATAATCGCCGGATTAATCCGGAGCTTTTTCTGACCAGTCGGTCATTCCTGTATTAATTAAAAACAATAAACGTCTACAGGCTGCGTTAAGCGTGAATTTATCCGACGAACTGTACTATAATCGGCGGGGATTATTCAGTGCGGGTAGCTGGGGGCAGGGCGCACAACAAATATTAGCAGCCTTGCATTCCATAGGGATGACCCCACATCTACTTACTTAAAGCACTATTCATTATTAAGTTGTTCATATCCTGGGCATGAACGTCTTTAGCTCGCTTGCGTGCAGGAACAGATAATACCGGTATCACCGGGGAGAAAATAAATATCATGATAGGATCAGTTGCCAGAAAGCTCTTCGGTAGTCGCAACGATAGATTGGTCAAGGGTTACGCCAAGCTCGTTAGTCAGGTAAATGCGCTCGAGGAGCGTTTCAGCAAGCTGAGCGATGCAGAATTACAAAATAAGACGGTTGAGTTTCGTGAGCGCCTAGCTAAAGGCGACACACTGGATTCGTTGATTCCGGAAGCATTTGCCACCGTGCGTGAAGCCGGTAAGCGCGTAATGGGTATGCGCCATTACGATGTGCAGCTAATCGGAGGTATGGTGCTGAATGATGGCCGTATCGCGGAAATGCGCACGGGTGAAGGTAAAACACTGGTAGCAACACTAACAGTTTACCTGAATGCCTTACCAGGTGAGGGTGTTCACGTTATTACTGTGAATGACTACCTAGCGAGTCGTGATGCTGAGTGGATGTCGAAACTGTATGGTTTCTTAGGCATGACTACCGGTATTATCGTTAGCGGCCTCGATCAGTCTGAGCGCCAAGCGGCTTATGCTTGTGATATCACTTACGGTACGAATAACGAGTTTGGTTTCGATTATTTACGCGACAATATGGCGTTCAATAAAGAAGAACGCGTTCAACGTCCGCTAAGCTATGCGGTAGTGGATGAGGTTGACTCAATCCTTATCGATGAAGCGCGTACTCCACTGATCATTTCCGGGCCCTCCAGTGAGTCGGCTAACCTCTACGGTGCCATTGATAAAGTTGTTCCTAATCTAGTGCCACAGGCGCCGGATGATGAAGAGGGGCCAGGTGATTACTTAGTTGATGAGAAGTCCAAGCAAGTATTCCTGACGGATGCGGGTAATGAGCGCGCTGAAGAGCTATTGCGTGAAGCAGGCGTGTTACCAGAAGATGAAGGTCTGTTTGACAGCGCTAGCATCTCTGTACTACACCATCTGAATGCGGGTTTGCGTGCATATACACTGTTCCAGTTAAACGTTGACTACATTATCAGCAATGGCGAAATCGTTATTGTCGATGAGTTTACTGGCCGTACGATGCCGGGACGTCGTTGGTCAGAAGGTCTGCATCAAGCGATCGAAGCGAAAGAAGGCGTTGAGATCAAGCCTGAAAACCAGACAATGGCATCGATCACTTTCCAGAATTACTTCCGTTTGTACAAGAAGCTGTCAGGTATGACGGGTACAGCGGATACAGAAGCGTTCGAATTACAGCAGATTTATGGCCTTGAAGTGGTGGTTATTCCAACCAATAAGCCAACGGCTCGTAAAGATGAAAACGATCTGGTCTACATGTCGCAAGAAGAAAAATACAATGCGATTGTAGAAGAAATTCACGATGCTCAGAAACGCCAGCAACCAGTGTTAGTGGGTACGGCGTCTATCGATAGCTCTGAAGTGTTGGCAGCTTTGTTGACTAAAGCCGGTATCCCTCACGAAGTATTGAATGCGAAGCAGCATGAGCGTGAAGCACATATCATTGAAAATGCGGGTCTGCCTGGAGCGGTAACCATCGCAACTAATATGGCTGGTCGTGGTACGGATATCGTGTTGGGTGGCTCGTTAGAAGCTGAGCTTAAGTTAGTGGGTGATGATCCGGCAGCCATTGCAGCAGCGAAAGCAGATTGGCAGAAGCGCCATGACACGGTCGTTGCAGCCGGTGGTTTGCACATTATCGGTACTGAGCGTCATGAATCCCGTCGTGTTGATAATCAGTTACGTGGTCGTGCTGGTCGTCAGGGTGATCCGGGTTCCTCACGTTTCTTCTTGTCTCTGGAAGATAGCTTGATGCGTATCTTTGCCTCTGAGCGCGTGAAAAGCATTATGCAGCGCTTGGGTATGGAAAAAGGTCAGGCGATTGAAGCTAAAATTGTGTCTAAGTCGATTGAGAACGCACAACGTAAAGTTGAAGGACATAACTTCGACATTCGTAAAAACCTGCTGGAATACGATGATGTTGCCAATGACCAACGTAAAGTGGTCTATCAGCAGCGTTCTGAGTTGCTGGAAGGTGAAGATGTTCAGGAGTCTATTGAGTCTATTCGTTTTGATGTGCTTGATTCGGTTATTAGCCGTTTCGTTCCACCTCAAAGCTTGGATGAGCAATGGGATATTCCGGGTCTGACTGCAACGCTGAAAGAAGAGTTCGATCTGGATTTAGAAATTCAGGCATGGTTGGATAAAGATGATTCACTGCATGAAGAGCCACTACGTGAACGCATTCAGGAAGCAGCTGAGAAGGTTCTGAAGCAGAAAGAAGACCTGATTGGCAGTGAAAACATGCGCAAGCTAGAGCGTGATGTCATGTTGCACGTGTTGGATGAAGAGTGGAAAGAGCATTTGGCAGCGATGGATTATCTACGCCAGAGTGTTGGCCTACGTGGCTATGCTCAGAAAAATCCAAAGCAGGAATACAAGCGCGAAGCCTTCGAAATGTTCCAAGATTTGCTGGATCGTATCAAGCTGAAAGTCATCGGCTTTTTGATGAAAATTCAGATTACACAAGATGCCGGTCAGCAAGTTGCACCACCAGAGCCAGAAGCTGCGCCAATGGAATATTCTCATGCAGAAGCGTCAAGCGCGTTAGGTGGTCCTGAGTCAGAAAGTGATGTGGATTTAAGCGGCGCTAAAGTCGGTCGTAACGATCCTTGCCCATGTGGTTCTGGTAAGAAATTTAAACAATGTCATGGACGCCTGAAATAAGCGATCATCAAAAAGGATTTTAAATATGGCTGTTAACTATACACCGGTTAGTGATGTGCTACCGATCGCGGGCATTCGTTTGGCAACTCAGCAAGCGGGCATTCGTTATAAAAATCGTGAAGATTTGTTAGTCATGGAGATTGCCGAAGGCAGCTCTGTGGCAGGCGTATTTACACAAAATCTTTTTTGCGCAGCGCCGGTGTTGCTTTGCCGCGAGTTTTTGGCAAAGCAAACACCGCGTTATGTGGTCGTAAACTCCGGTAATGCCAATGCAGGTACCGGCCAGCAGGGCTTGGATAATGCACGTAAAGTGTGTGCAGGTCTGGCAGAGATCACTGGTGTGAGTGCTGAGCAGGTATTACCATTCTCTACCGGTGTTATTGGTCAGCAATTACCAGTACAGCCGTTTTTGGATACTTTCCCTAAGGCGCTAGCTGCTTTGGATGAGAAGAACTGGTTTGCAGCGGCGAAAGCCATTATGACCACGGATACTCTGCCGAAAGCGATCAGCAAGCAGCTAACCATTGATGGCAAGCTAGTGACGCTGACGGGTATTGCCAAGGGTGCAGGCATGATCGAGCCGAATATGGCGACTATGCTGTCTTACATTGCGACCGACGCTAAAGTTGAGCAATCCTTGCTGCAATCCATGTTGAAGCAATCCGTTGGCCTATCATTCAACTCCATTACCGTTGATGGTGATACCTCTACCAATGACGCGTTATTGCTAATGGCAACCGGTCACTCTGGTGCATTGGTTAATGAAGCCAATATGGGCGAACTTCAGCAAGCGTTGAATGACGTGTGTCAGTTCTTGGCTCAGGCGATTATCCGCGATGCAGAAGGTGCAACTAAGTTTGTAACTCTGCAAGTCGAGTCGGCTCCAGATATGGAAACAGCGCGTGCCATTGCTTTTACTGTGGCTCGCTCACCGCTAGTAAAGACTGCATTGTTTGCCAGTGACCCGAACTGGGGCCGTATTGTTGCGGCGATTGGTCGTAGCCCAATTAAGCGCTTAGCCGTTGAGAAACTATCTTTATGGTTGGGCGACACTCAGTTATTGGAAGGCGGTCAGCCAGTGGATAGTTACACAGAAGCTAAAGGTCAGATCGAAATGGATAAAGAAGAAATCACTATCCGCATCGTACTGAATGACGGTGATGCATCAACCGCAGTTTGGACTTCGGATTTGTCTCATGATTATGTGACGATCAATGCGGAGTACCGTAGCTAATGGGGCGTTCAGTAGTAGGATTAATGATTTCGGGATTGTTTATGATGCTGGTATCAGTATCATCTGCACAGGCTGCCGCACCGAATTGTGCGGAAGTACGTGCTAAGTACCAATGCCCGATGGAGAAGAAAAAAGTCACGCTAAGTTTTGATGATGGCGTAGCCGATGTCACACCGAAAGTGTTGGATGTGTTGAAGCGCGAAAATATCCAAGGGACTTTCTTTGTCCTTGGAAATAAGGTGGATTGCCGTTTATATACTAATGACTGCAAGACTAATCCTGATAGCGCTCAATGCCAGTCTTTTCAGTTATGTCAGCAGCGTAGGCAAACTCTGGGACGTATCAAAAGCGAAGGCCATATGATTGGTTCGCACAGCTACCAGCATGATCGTCACTCTACAATACCATTGGCAAAGGCTGAGTCTTATATCAAGCGCTCACGTGAAGTGTTAGCGCCATTTTTCACCACTGAGCCTGCGATCTTTCGTCTGCCGCATGGTGATGGTTGGTTCAACCAAAAAGATAAGCCTGAGGTAATGGCTGCGCTTAAAGAGAATGGCTTTGAGCATATCGGTTGGGAAATGACGGCTTACGATTGGAATAAAGATTACCAGAAAGGCGACAAGATTCTGGATAACGTAATGACTCAAATGTGCGGTGGAAAAGGGCGCCAGGGCGTGATTTTATTCCACGATGGCGACTTTGAAAACGAGCATGTTGGCCGTACGTTTACCGCTGATAATCTTGCACGTTGGATTCCTAGCATGCGTTGCGCCGCGGACTTCGTTCCGTTGACACACTTCAAAAAGACGCTGCAGGTAAAATAAGTGGACGACAATCTGGAGATTAAGCCGATCGAGGTGGTTGCGGCGGTGATTCGCGATGCCGACGGAAAAATTCTGATTGCCAAACGCAGCTCTGATAAGCATCAGGGCGATAAATGGGAGTTTCCAGGGGGTAAGGTTGAGCAGGGTGAGTCCCGCCGTTCAGCGCTATCTCGTGAGCTCAATGAGGAGCTAGGGATTGAGATTGGTCATAGCTCTCGCCTGATTAGCATTTATCATGAGTATGTGGATAAATCCATTTATCTGGACGTGTACGAAGTGACGCAATGGTTCGGTGAGGCCAGTGGCAAAGAAGGACAGCCGATTGAGTGGGTGTCTCCTGATAACTTGAAGCAGTTTGAGTTTCCGGAAGCAAACGCGCCAATCATCGAAGCGGTCAGCTTGCCGAAGCTAATCAAGGTATTAAAGCCCCAGGCCGATTTTGATGCATTCAAGCAGCAAGTCATGAATAGTTTGAAGACAGGTTATTTATTATTGATGTACTCGCCTGAGAGTGAAGCCTCTCATGAAGAGTCTGAGCACCTGAGTTGGTTGCTGGATACAGTCGCTGAACATTCTGCGGAAGTGCTTTTGCAATCTCCGCCAGCCTTGGTTCGTTCTGACTACAATCTTCATTTCAGTGCTAAAGAGTTACTTCACCTAACGGAAAAGCCAGTGGCAAAGCGAGTGTCTGCAAGCTGTCATAGTCCTGGTGAGTTATTTAAGGCGCAGCGTTTAGGTTTGGATTTTGTCATTATTGAGCCGGTACTAACGCGATCATTAGCAACAGGTATTGATGCGCTGGGTTGGCCTAAGTTTCAAAGCTTAGCAAGCCGAATCAATATTCCGGCTTATGCGGCGGGTGGTTTGAGTGGTAAGGACTTGGAGCTAGCCAGAGAGTATGGTGCTCAGGGGATTGTCAGTAGCAGTTTGCCAGAGTCTTAAGCAGAGTCGTTTGAACCTGCTAAAAATAAGAAAGGAGCTTGAGTTATCTCAAGGCTCCTTTTTTGTGGATTATTCTGCGGCAGAATAACCGGTCATGCCGACCGTGTTGTAGCCACTGTCCACATAAGTAATTTCAGCACTGATACCGGATGCAAGATCCGAACATAAGAAGGCTGCAACGTTACCCACTTCATCAACCGTCACGTTACGACGCATTGGTGCATTTTCAGCGACGTGATCCAACATTTTACGGAAATCACCGATGCCCGCTGCCGCTAAAGTACGGATAGGGCCGGCAGAAATACCGTTAACACGGATACCGTCTTTACCAAGGTCAAACGCCATGTAGCGGATAGCGGCTTCCAAGCTGGCTTTTGCCATGCCCATAACATTGTAATTTGGCATGCTGGAGACTGCGCCAAGGTAGCTTAAAGAAAGCATGGCTGCTTCGCGGTTAGCCATCATTGGTTTAGCGTACTTAGCCATTGCTAGGAAGCTGTAAGCACTCACGTCATGAGCAATCGCTGAGCCTTCACGAGTGGTGTTTTCAACGATACTACCGGCTAGCTGCTCTTTAGGCGCAAATGCAATCGCATGCACCAGAATATCCAAGTAATCCCAGTGAGCCTTTAATGCAGTAAAGGTAGACTCAATATCCGCATCGGTAGAAACATCACAGGGGATCACGATATCGGAGCCGAATTCAGCCGCGAACTTTTCTACGCGTGGTTTGAGCTTTTCATTTTGATAGGTGAAAGCCAGTTCAGCGCCTTCGCGATGCATGGCTTTAGCGATACCGTATGCAATCGAGCGATTACTCGCAATTCCGGTAACCAGTGCCCGTTTACCTGCTAGAAACCCCATTTTTATTCCTCAGATGAATGATATCCGGTAATGATAAGGCCTCCACTGGGGCTTTACAACAAGCCTGTGCAGGGCAGGTTCCAATAGATAACTATGAAACCTGCCGAAGTGGCTTATTCCAGAACGAATGTGATTTTCATGCGAACTTGATAACCTACAATTTTGCCATCTTTCACGCTGACTTCCTGATCTGCAACCCAAGCACTTGTTACGTTTTTCAGTGATTCATTAGCACGTTGGATGCCAGTTTCAATGGCGTCTTCGAAACTCTTGTTTGAGGTAGATGTAATTTCAGTGACTTTTGCGATAGACATTTTGTAAACTCCTATTATAGTTATTGTTAGGGGCGAGAACTATAACATCGGTTCAAACTAGCAGTGCAACCGAAGCCTGATGGTTGGTATGCTATTTAATCAGGTGGCCTAGAGAATGGTCGTGCCGCCGTTATGGTCTAGTTGTACGCTGGAAATGTTTTGGGCTAACAGGTTAACTCGTCCCGTTGAGCGCTCCTGACGGTCAAGACTGAGTTCAAAGTTGTAACTGCGCGCTAATTGCACACGGCCGTTTTTATCCCGGCTAACGCTCAAACGCTTCAGCGACACCGTTTGATCAAGCAATTGTGCTTGTATGGCTTGGCAAGCCCCTGAGGCTGCTTGGGTAGCGGTTTCTTTAGCTTTGGTAGAATCAAACCAAAACCAAGCAATACCTGCTAATACTAGAATCACCAACAAACTACTCATTATTTAATCTACTCAATATGTGGACAGGTCGTCACGCTAACAAATAAAACAGGACTTCACTATGTTGCCAGACATTAAACTACTAGAAACAATTATTCGTGATGTGGCGCGCCAAGAGATATTGCCACGCTTTAACCAGATTGGCTATGAGCTTAAGTCTGACGGCAGTTTGATCACTGAGGCAGACCTGAGTGCCGATCGTGAGATTCGTAAGCAATTAACGGAGCATTATCCGCACATTGCGTACATGAGTGAGGAGATGCCAGAGCATGAGCAGACTGCACTGTTAAATGATGAGCCTGAGATTTGGTGTTTAGATCCTTTAGATGGCACCAGTAACTTTGCCGCTGGGGTTCCGTTATTTGCTACATCCTTATGTTTGATTCGTGAAGGCCAAGTGGTATTGGCACTTACTTATGATGTTAACCGCGATGAAATGTTTACAGCAATTAAAGGTGAGGGGGCTTATTTAAATGGTAAGCGCCTAAAATGTCATGTTGAGGCTAAGGAGTTGAGTGCTTGTGTCGCCTTGGCGGATTATAAACGGTTGCCAACAGCATTAGCATTAGATTTGATTGAGTTTTCACCGTTTCGCTCGCAACGCAATTTAGGCTCTAGTGTATTGGAGTGGGCATGGATTGCCGCGAGTCGTGGGCAAATTTATCTGCACGGTGGGATTAAGCTGTGGGATTGTGCCGCAGGTTCATTGATCTTGTCAGAGGCTGGAGGTCATTCTTGTACATTAGAAGGTGGGATCGTTTTTGAACTTAATGTAGGTATGCGTTCAGTGGTGGCCTCGCCAGACAAGGAGCTGTTTGATAAGTGGTTTAACTACTTACATGTTAAGTTGAATTAACATACAAATCATCAGGTTACTGTTTTTAGTAGTTCTTGGCTAAAAGGGTTACCTATTTGTCATTATTCAGATTCGATACAGCTAGAGCCCTTTATGATTCGGGTCATGCTTGCTCGAAGAACGAAGAAGAGTGGGTGCTTTAGACTGATAGATGAAGAAGTTTGGTAGGTAGTAGATACGTTCTTTGGGCTCAGTCACTCATTTAAAAATAAATATAACGTTGGGGTTAGATATGATGAAGAAAGTAGCATTACTGTGCGGGTTGGCGGCAATCTCTGCAGCTATCACGGTATCAGTTGTAGCAAAAGATAAGCCTACACTGGTTAGTAGCATGCAAGCCTACTTGGTGAAAACTAACGCACAAGGCAAAGAGTATCGCCAACTGGCTAAGCAAACAGAGCCTGGGCAGATTCTGGAATACAACCTGTCTTATGTAAACCAGATGCGTAAGCCACTGCAAGGTTTGGTTGTTAGCGGACCAATTCCAGCAAACACAAGTTACGTTGCAAATAGTGCAAGCACTGCGATTGCTTCTGACCTGCTGGTGAGCATTGATGGTGGCGCGACTTTCGAGAGAGAGCCAGTTCGTCGTCAAATGAAAATGCCAAACGGCCAGATGAAGACGGTTATTATCCCTGCTGAAAAATATACCAATGTACGTTGGAATGTGAAGCAGCCGATTCAACCAAGTGGTAACCAGCTGTATGCATACCGCGTAAAAGTTAAGTAAGACCATCACTTGGGTCATTCGTACAAGACGCTAATTATAAAAATAAGTTGAGCTTGAGTGAGTGTTCCAGGGGTTAGTGGTTTGATCTATGTGTCTGCCTGAATAGCCCCAAAAGTTTCTTAAAAATTATAATCGATAAAGAGAAAATCAATGAGAAAAAATAATCAACAGAAACCTCTGGCCCGTTGGATTGCTGCATCACTGGCAGCAGGCGCAATGGCTGGATTTGGCGCGCAGGCAGTGGCTGCCACCGCAGCTGGCACGATCATCAAAAACCTTGCGACTGTTACCTATGAAGATGCTAATGGTAATAAATACTCAGCACAATCTAATGAGGCATTTGTAACGGTTGCTGAAGTATTCGATGCGGCTATTGAGACTGACAAAAGCTTGTCTGCGGCACCAGGACAAACGGTTTATTTCCCACATGTTTTGTCCAATAACGGTAATGCAACAGATACCTACACGATTAATACAGACACCCTTACTAATACAGGCATCACCCCATTAACTGGCGTTAAGGTTTATAATGACCTCAATAGTAATGGTCAACCTGATCCAGGTGAGCCTGAGGTTGCTGCAAATGGAACAATTACGTTGGCTGCCGGAGAGCAAGCCAATTTAGTAGTTGCAATGCCGATCCCTGTGACGGCTGTGAGCGCTGATGTCTTAACCGTGGACCTAGTAGCGACAACCGGTAATGGCAACGTTGTCGATACTACAACTCCTGGCAATGCAGAAGGAAGACTTAAGGATACGGCAACTGTCACGACTGACCCAGTTTTGGTATTGGGTAAGCAGTCAGTACACGATACTGCGAACAATACTATTACCTACACTCTGACAGTGAAAAATAATGGTGGTAGTGATGCAACTAACGTTAATATTCTCGATGCACTTCCAGAAGTTGATATTGATGGTGAAGGTGATATCCAGCAAGTCACATTTGAATCAGTTAGCTCTAATGGTTTAATTATTGCAAACACCGATACTTTGGGCGCACACGTTGAAAATTATGCTGAAGCTGGTACTGATCTGAATGGTAATGGTGCTACGGCCGATACGCTTAATATTATCTCTGCAACTGATGCTATCTTACCACCGAACACTACAATCTCTGTTACCTACACAGTTAAGTATACTGCTGGCTGGATAGCTGGTGCTGATATTGATAATACTTTCGTCGCAACTTCGGATGAAACGGGTCTGGTATCTTCCAATACTACGCATGATGTTTTGCCACAGTATTATGCTGTAGACGCAGATGATGATGGACAAGGTACAGGCACTCCTAGTACTGGTGCTGATGCAAATAACGGTATTGATGATGGTGTAGCCACTAATGATGTACAGCTGGTAGATTCTGTACCAAGCGGTGCAGAAGTAGTCTTTACTCATGTTGTTACAAATACTGGTAATGGTGATGATGTATTTAATCTTGAAGTCGCGAATACTAATTTCCCATCGGGTACAATATTTACTTTCTGGGATGCAACCAATACTGTTCAGGTAACTGATACTGATAATGATGGTGTTCCGGATACAGGCACTTTAGGAATTGGTGAAAGCGAAACGATTGTTATCAGAGCAAAGCTTCCTGCTGGTGTGTCTGATCCAGTTTCAGGTGCTCCTGCTGGTGGTTATAATGCGGTACTAACAGCTACCTCAGCGAATGAAGGCCTTGATGCGACAGCTGCTGATGATAGTGATACTACCACATTGACATTAAACTCTATCACTGCTGCTACAGTTGATATTGCTAATACTGTTGCTGATCAGGGTGCTGATCTTGCTGCCGGATTCAATGATGATGGCACAACGAATACTCAAGCGGATGCCCCTGCAGTTCTAGCTGATAGTGTTGTAGGTGGGTCAGTTACGTTTGATCTGCAATTGGCAAATGAGTCCGGAACTTCGGATTCCTACCTTCTTTCTGCTCCGACTGTTCCTGCGGGATGGAGTGTTGTTTTTAAGGACCTTTCAGGTAATGTTATTACAACAACACCATTGATCTCTGGTAAAGATCCTTCAGATTTAGATATCAATACATTTAAATATCAAGCGGTTGTCAGTATTTCAGCCGATCCTGAACTGGCAAAAAGTGATTCTGACCAAGCTGGAGCCGTTGATGGTTATGACGCCGTAAATGACAGTGCTACTGTTTTGACTGGTGGCGATGGTGATGATGACTACATTGTTGAATTTGTAGCTTCATCTACTGGTACACCTGGCTTGGAAGATACTATTACTAATACGATTGACGTTGCCCCTATGCGTGAAGTAGTTATCACGCCGAATGGTCAAAACCAGATTCAACCTGGTGGTACGGTAGATTATAATCACTTGCTAGAAAATAATGGTAACCAGCCAGAGAAGGTAGAGTTGGATTTGAGCAATACTCTTGCTGGCAGTGGTTGGACAACAATCATCAATATTGACCATGATGGTGATGATACAACTCCAATGGTTCCATTGAATACGTTAGTTGGACAAACAGTTAATGGCATTGTAGTCACGGATACTGATGGTGATAATAACTATGAGTTATTACTTCCAGCTGGTGTTGACTTGGCAATGAGCACAACTGTTAATGCTCCTTCTAATGCTCCTCAGGGTGCAGTTGATCTATCAACTATCACTGTGAAAGACTCCAATGATGAGTCCACTATCATGGATTCTGCTGAAGATCAGACCAATGTGATCCTTGGTCAAGTTCGTCTGGAAAAGAAAGCCGCGATTGATGTTGATTGTGATGGAGGTGAGCCACAGTCTGCTTTCTCTACCAATCAAACAACTAAGGTTGAGCCTGGCCAGTGTGTAACTTGGCAGTTGATTGCTACCAATGAAGGTAATGCAACCGTTAAGAATGTTGTTATGTCGGATGCTGCACCAGCATTTACAGATATGCAAGCGACTTATAGTGGTGGCGGAACCGCTCTTGAGTTCTGTGAAGTTAATGGATGTGACCCTGTTGCAGTTACAGATGGGACACATGCAGTAATAACTGGCAATATTGTAACTTTCACGCCAACAGATGGTGAGTTGGAGTCCGGTGAAACTGCAACTGGTCAGTTCACAGTAAAAGTTCAGTAATACGCAAGATGACTTCCTCTCGCCTCTTTAGGTGAGAGGATTTCTGAATATTTCTGCAGAGCCGGGAATATTCAGAAATTCAGGAAGATACTGTCCATACGTTTATTTTAAAAATAATAATTAATCGATGGTGATGCAGTAGCCTTGGTAGCTTGTTAATAAGCTACCCACCCCCTCTGTGAAAACATTTCCCTGAGCAATAAATATAATAATAAGTGGTAGCAATAATGAGAAAATCTGAAGGTTTAGGGATTAAAGTTATCAGCTTGATAATGTTGTACTTGGTACTCAGCTCCTCTTTGGTATTTGCCAAAACAAAGGCAGGTGTTACCATTACCAATCAGGCGGAAATTAGCTGGTTTGACACTGAAGATGGTTTGGTTAAACATGCTTTCTCTAATGTTTCTACTGTTGTGGTTGCACAGCAGTTTTCTCTGTTGCTCGAAAGCGATAATATTCGTCATTCAGCTGCAGGTAAGACTGTTACCTTACCTCATCGCTTAACAAATACGGGTAACGTGGCTTCTTCCTACGAACTGCGTATCCGTGATAATACTGATGACTCCGGTAGCTTGGGTAGCCTTCGTTTATTTAAAGATAACAATGGAAATGGTGCAGCTGACCCAGGTGAGGTTGAGTGGCCGGCTGTTGCGTGCCTGCCAAGCGAAGAGGGTGTTAGTTGTTATGAGATACCAAGACTTGAGCCTGACGCGGTTGTTGAATTTGTAGCGACAGGTATTACCCCGAATAATGGCCAAGATGGCAACACATATGGCCTAAATGTTAGGGTGTTTCCTACCCAGTATGATCAGATAGTGCAGGGTGTTGATAAAGTCGATACGACAAAAGAGCGTGTTGAATCAGTGCAGTTTAGTGCGGCTATCAATGAAAATGCTTTGCCTGAGGATTGGGTCAATGATGACTTGGTCGATTTGATCACTGGGGCGGTGTTAACCATCAATAAATCATCCACCCCAATCTGTGGTGTGCCAGTAAAAGCTGAGCAACCAATCAGGTACTACATCAACTTTAGTAACATCGGAAGTGCCGCGCCACAAACCCGAGAGTTTAGTATTGATGGTGAGTCAATCACTGGTGTAATGCTGGAAGATGTATTGCCACCTAATGTTTCACTCGATAAAGAAACAATCCCAGTCAGCGCGCCTAACCAGAGTATCACGACGGTTCAGTTGAAAGCCGACGAAGATACTAACCGTTGGATTCGTTTTTCAACTTGGGATGGTGTTGAAGTCATTTCTAAGATTGGTCTATATATACCGGCGGTACAAATAGAGCCGAATGAAAGTGGCCAGTTACAGTTCGAAGTGACTATTAATCCTAATGTGACTGCATCTACGGTGTACAACCAAGCCCACTTTGATCTTGATGAGGGGGGCGTTGCAGAGTTTTCTAGTAACCGGGTGTGTGCCACGATTGAGCCTGGTAATACTCGTTCAGATCAGGGCGGACAGCCTGACGTCACCAACATAGCCAAAATTCGCTTTTTGACCCCAACTTTGGATATCAAGCGCGACATTACTCAAAGTGGTGGTGAGCCTAACTTCTATAGTGATAGTGATTTTGAAGATGCTTCAATTTATCGTTTGGATAGCGATAGCTACGATGTGGTACGTGATGGCGTATATATTGAGCTAAGTTCAAGTGGTTTCAATGATGATATAGATACTGCTGAGCTGATCGTAGTAACCGTATCATCAGGCACTGGCGATAAACTGCAAGTTAGCTTATTAGAGACCGGCCCTAATACTGGTATTTTCCGCAGTTTGCACCCTATTCGCTTAAGTGCGACTGAGGCAGCTAACAACCGCTTTTGCCCCAGCAGTGCAACGACTCCACAATTTAGTGCAGCTGATTCTGGCTGTGTATTAAATGGTGCTGCTGATAGCAACCTGACTGTAACGGCGGACGACCCAGGCGTTGGACGAGTTCTGGAAGATGCCGCCTTGATTGATCCGTTAGGAGTCGTCTTTGACTCGGCTTACGGAAATCCTGTTGAGGGTGCAACCGTTTGGATTCGTAATGCTGATGGAAGTATTGCAACAGATCCTTTAACTGATGCTCCTTATGAAGCACAAGTTACTGGAGGTGACGGTAAGTACCAGTTCCCATATTTGGTGCCAGGGCAGTACTACTTAGATGTTAACCCACCCGCGCAATACTCATTTCCAAGTGTTGTAGCTAGCGGTAACTTTATTCAGTACACCGTCAACGAGTATTCCTACGGTAAAGATGGTTACGAACAAGTTTTAAATAGCGGTGTTTTCGACCTTGCATCACTTCTGGTTGTTGATATCCCGTTAGATCCTGAAATGAATACTGACTTGTCTGTGTACAAGACAGCTTCTCTTGCAGAGGTAAGCATTGGTGGATCGATTGCTTACACGGTAAAGATTAAGAATCATTCTGGAAATACCTTATATAACATTAAAGTACGCGATAGCTTGCCTCGTGGTTTTAACTATGTTGATGGCACTGCCGAGCTTGATGGTGTGAAGATCGATGATCCGGCTGGTGCACCACGTCCGAACTTAGTGTTCTCTAACTTGCCATTTGTCAGTGGTGAAGCTGATGGCGTGCTGGATTCTATTGAGCACACATTAACGTATCGAGTCCGTACCACGGCGGGTGCCGTTAGTAGTGATGGTATCAATGTAGTACAGGCTGATGGTCGTACTGAAACCAGCTTCCCGATCGAATCGAATGAGTCACGTGCAAAAGTACTGATTCAACGCGATGGCGTACTGGCTGATAACGGTATTGTATTTGGTAAAGTGTATGTCGATGCAGACTGCAATAATGTCCAAAACGGTGGAGAGTGGCCAATCGCTGGCGTTAAGTTGTACATGGAAGATGGTACCTGGGTTATTACTGATGCCAATGGCCAGTACAGCTTGTATGGAATTGAGCCCGGTAACCATGTCATCAAGATGGATCCGTTTACGCTACCTAAGGGTATTCAGTTTAAACCGACGGACAATCGCCAGATGGCTGATCCGGGTAGTCGCTTAGTTGATCTAACTTCAGGTGAGTTCCACCGCGCAGACTTTGCAGCCGTTTGCCCTAAAGAAAATAAGCAAGAAATCCATGCAGAAATCATGGCGCGTAATGCCGGTCAGACTGACTGGATGCTGCAAAATGCACAGAAATATGATCCGGATAAAGTACAAGCAAATGATGACTTACGTCAAAAAAGTGATAGCACCGGTGATATCTCGAGTGGTGTGGTTGGTGAAAGTCAGCTTACTCAGCAGTCTGCAGGCCGCAACAATACAAAACCGACAGTAACAACTGGCTACTCTGTTCAACTGAGTCAATTCAATACAGAAGAAGCTGCTGAGAAAGCGCTTGAGCAGTTGCCAGAAGTAACGGCTAAAGAGTCTTTTGTTTACCAAATGGGTGACTTCTTCACAGTACGCTTTGGTTTTGAGCTGGATAAGAAAGCGATGACCGCACGTCAGCGTCAGCAGAAGTTTGTTGATTCAGAAATAGTGGCGACTATTTACGAGCGTTTAAGTGATGAGGTTGCCGATCAGCTGGAAACGCCACGCGGTTTAGAGACGATGCCATTGGCTAAAGACGTTGTTAAAACACTGACTAAGGCGCAAGCCAAAGCAGGAGCATGGTTGTGGCCAAAAGATAATGTGAGTTTAGATGGTCGTTTCATGGTCTCAGTGCGTAAAGGTTTAACGCCGACTTTAATGGTTAACGGTAAGCCAGTACCACAATCGCAACTAGGTGAGCAGATAGAGAATATCCGTGAGTCAGCTCAGGTTGTTGCTTGGTATGGCGTTCAGTTACAACCCGGTAAGAACAAACTAGAAGTAGTTGCTAAGGATATGTTTGGTAACACGCGAGTACTAGCTAAAGGCGAGTTTACACGCCCAACATCAGCAGCAAAGTTGCATATCGAGTCTGATAGCGACCAGTTGCCAGCAGATGGTGGCCGTTCTTACTTACCTATCACTATTAAGCTGTTGGATGGTAATGGCTATCTGGCACGTGGCGTGAACTTTGTCACTATCGAAGCAAGTGATGGTACTTGGGTTGAGCGCGATGTACAGGATCAGTCGCAAGGACGTCAGGTACGTGTTGTCAATGGTCTGCGTACTGTTAACCTGCGTAGCTCAGAGCGTAGCGGCAAGATTCGGGTACGAGTTTCTGATGGCTCAATGCGCGATGAAATGGAAGTGACTCAGATTGCACCGTTGCGCCCATTAATTGCAGTTGGTGTAGTTGAAGTAGGTGGTCATATCTTTAAACGTGGAGAGAGCTCTCCTGACTTATTGAATGAGAGTGAACTCAATGCACGAGCAGCCTTCTTTCTGAAGGGTCGTGTCGGCGAAGATATGCACCTGACGATGTCAGTTGATACGGATAAAGAGAGCGATGCGACCTTGTTCCGTGATATCGACCCGAACAAGTCTTACCCGATTCATGGTGATAGCTCACAACGTGGTTATGAAGCACAAAGCCGTAGCCCAGTTTACGCCAAGCTGGAAAAAGACAACGATAGTATTATGTGGGGGGACTTCATCACTGATGGCAGTACCTTCAATGAAGATGTAACACGTGTACAGCGCAGCTTGACGGGTGCCAATTTGATTACCAAAGGTGGTCCGAACGAATGGCAGTTCTTTGTTTCTGAATTGGATGAGAACAACATTGTTGAGCGCATTCGTGGCCGCGGTGTGGCACTGAACTATCAGTTAGCCAATGCGCCGATCGTTACTAATAGCGACACCTTGGAGATCATTACAGTCTCTCGTGATAACCCTGGTGTTGTGGTGAGTACAAAGCAACTAAGCCGCTTTGGCGACTACACCTTGGATGATGTAACGGGTGAGTTGAGCTTTAATGAGGTGGTTCCAACGGTTGATGATGAGTTAAACCCAGTTTATATCCAAGCAACCTACGATGTAGAGAGCGATGGTGAAAACTACACAATCGCTGGCGCACGAGTCACTCATGAGGTTAAGCCAGGTTTCAAAGTTGGTTTGAGCTATACAGTTGATCAGAATGAAAGTGATGGTTTTGAAATTTACGGTGCGACTTTGCAGTACAAAGATGATGATGGTCTGAGTGCTCAGGGAAGTATTGCACAGCTAAGCCCACGTGAGTCTGGTTCAGAGAGTGGTATAGGTGGACGTTTACACTTGTCGAAAGACTGGAATGATAAATCAACCACATCGATTACTCTAGGTCGTGCAACCACCGGCTTTGATCATCTTGGTGCTGGTATCTCTGCAGGTCGTGAAGAGCTACGGATCAAGCATGAGCAAGCAATATATGAGGGTGTTAAGGCTCAGGTTGAAGCAATTCATAGTAAGGACCTGGAGACTGGCGCAAAAGAACAAAGTGTTGGCCTTACCGCAGATGTCAAAGTCGAAGACTGGACATTAAAGGGCGGCTTCCGTCATATCGAACAGGATAACGAGCTTGAGAGCGAGAGCTTCCAGACCTTTATCGTGGGTGCTAAGCATGCGTTGGATATTCTGGGTCGTACTGGAAGCCTTGAGGCTGAGTATGAGCAAGCGATTGGTGGAAGTGATCGTCAGCGGATCGCCTTAACAGCCGACATGCAAGTGCACGAGAAGGTGAAGTTGTATGCACGTGGCGAGCGGATTAATAGCTTGTCAGGTATCAGTGGCTTGTCTTCTACAAGTGACACACAGGATACGATTGCTATTGGTGTGAAGTCTAATATCTTGCCATCCACTGAGTTGTTCTCAGAGTACCGTGTTCGTGGCGGCATTGATGGACGCGATATGGAAACCGCATCGGGTGTTCGTGGTACTTACGAGTTGACTAAAGGTTTGTCTTTCTCACCTCATCTGGAATTGGTGAACAACATTGAAGGTGGCGACAGCGATTCAATCTCAACATCAGTTGCCTTTAAAGACACGCGTAGCCCAAATCAGGTGTCATCCATTCGATTTGAAACGCGTCATGATGATACCCGTGATTACTATGGTGTGCAGGCGGACTATGCCCGACGTTTAGATCAGGATTGGAGTGTGCTACTGAAAAACACACTACGCTTTGATGCGCCAGATGATGATGAAGACTTTGTTCAAAACACGCTGACTTTGGGGCTGGCTTACCGCCCAAGACGTGAAAATAAGCATCATGGATTATTCTTCTACCAGAATAAGGAGACTCGCGGTGATGATAATGGAGATTGCAGTACGCATATCTTATCAACTCATCAGAACTATGAGTTTAACCAAGATGTTCTGATCTCGGCACGTGCAGGTGCTAAGCACGAAGACTGTGAGGGTAATGACAGTAACGCAGCACTACTTGACGGCCGCATTACCTGGGACATTAACCGACGTTTCGATGTCGATGTTCGCGGAGGTGTATTAGGAACCGATGGCTTTAATGAGAAGAACTACTCATTTGGTGCGGGTGTTAACTACCTGGTTAAAGAAAACCTACGCCTTGGTATTGGCTATAACTTGAACGGCTTCAATGATGATGATTTAGATCCCGAAAACTATAACGACAAAGGGTTCTACATGGGGCTGCAATATAAATTTGATGAGAAAAGCCTGAACTGGCTGACCGGAGAATAATAATGAAATATAAAAAGTTGGTTCAGCGAATCGTACCAGTTATTAGCATAATCAGTCTCTTTGGAGTGTTGGGAGGTTGTGCAACTACTGATGATCTCTATGCACAGTACGATGCTGTTTGTGAACTGCCAAAACCAGAGCAGGTTGAGCGCATCAAGATTGTTAAAGAAGTGGTTGAGAAAGAACGCATTGTAGAAAAAGAGCGCATTGTCGAGAAAATTAAAGTGGTTGAGAAAATCAAGCCAGTTGAAACGATCAAGTATGTGGATCGTGTCAAAGTGGTTGAGAAGCCAACCACTGTTTATAAGACACGCTTGGTTCAACAGCCAATGCCAGGTGTTGTTTGGGAGCCTGCGGTTTACTTCGGTTATGACCTTGCCTCATTAACGGCTAGCGAAACAGCCCGACTGGATCGTGACCTACTGGCACTGAACAAACATTCAACGCTTAAGATCAGCATTCAGGCATTTACCGATAGTAAAGGATCGGCTAAATACAACCGGGACCTTGCGCTGCGTCGTCAGGCGACTGTCTTAGAGTACTTGTTAAGCAAAGGTTTGCAGCGTGAGCGTATCCTAATGTCGCCTTTGGGTGAGGAATTACCAATTCTTGGTGAGTCGGTTCAGGAGCGTACTATCAACCGACGTGTTGAGTTGATGTTGCTAGATGCCAATGGTCGTCCGCTAAGCTTAGCGATTCAGCCGAAGTCGACAGCATTTGTAGCACCAACACCAGTCAAGTAAGTGCTCAAAGCTTGCGCAGTGTTGTTATGACGGCACTGCGTATTCGACGAATATGGGGATATTCGCAAACTGCGATTTAAAAACAGGCTTGTACAATAATGATTAAAAATAAAAAAAGTCATCATCTAATTAATTATGTAATGGTTTTTCTGATGCTCATATCAGGCTCTGTCGCTGCTAAAGCGCCAGCTGCAGGTACCATTATCAAAAACCAGGCGACGGCAACGTATAAAGATTCCGCCGGTATCCAACAAACTGCGACATCTAACTTAGTTGAAACGGTGATCCAACAAGTTGGCGCGTTTGAGCTTGTTCAGGACGGTCAATCCCGTTTTGGAATTGCTGGACAGCAAACGACATTCCCACACGTGTTGACTAACACGGGTAATGGTGAAGATAGCTTTGTTTTAAGTGTTGCGAACCTTGGCGCGGATAACTTTGACTTCACCGATATCACCATATATGCCGACCAAAATCAGGATGGTATCGCGGATAATCTGACGCCGATTACGAATACAGGAACACTGGCTGCTGATGAGGCATTTTACTTTGTCGTTAAGGCGACGGTGCCATTGGCTCAAACAGATACTCAAACTGCTCAACTGACTGTAACGGGTACGAGTGCTTTTTCAAGTGGTGTAACGAAGACCAATACCGACACGGTTGTCATAACAGATAAAGCCGTTATCGAAGTGACTAAAAGCATGAGTGCTGAGAGTGGTTATGCGGATACAGACACCTATACCGTAACACTGACTTATAACAACCCAAGCACGACTGAGGCCAAAAATGTAACGCTGATTGATGAATTGCCGGATGGCTTGGTTTATGTTGCAGGTAGTGGTGAATGGAGTGTTACTGGAGCAGGTACGCCGCTAACGGATGATGGGGTTGACTCACAGGGTACAACACAAACGGTTACTTATTGTGCCTATGATTCAGCCTGTCCAGCAGGTGCGAGTCAGGTGACTGCGGTCGTCACATCAGTGGTTCCAGGTGATAGCGGAACGATTAGTTTCCAAGTCAAAATTGCTGCCGGGCAGAATGCTTCTGTCTTATTAAACACGGGTCAATTCTCTTACAACAACAGTGACATCGATATTCCCAAGCAGAACACCAACCAAGTTCCATTACAAGTACTCGCTCAATCTTTGGTCATTGCTAATGCTTCAGCGACTGATAGCGCATCAGCGGATGACGTTGTTGACGTTGCATCGGCTGGCTTAGGCGCGATAGTTGCATTTGAGAATGTGATTTGGAACTTAGGTAACAGCATTGATACATTTGATATTTCGATGGATGAAACTTATGTAGATGGTGTGAGCTTTCCTGAAGGGACAACACTTGCCTTATATCATAGTGATGGTTTTACCCCATTGCTGGATACTGACAACTCCAGTGTTGTGGATACCGGTCCTTTGGATCCGAATACCAACTTTGTTGTGGTACTAAAAGCGACTTTGCCGATGACGGCAAGTACCGGAGATAATAGTGGTAACGGCTACAGCATCACTAAAACGGCTACATCAGCACTTGATCCTAACGTTAGTGACTCGGTCACTGACCGCTTGGGTACCATTGTAGGTAGTAGTGTAAATCTAACTAACGTAGCGCCTTTAAATGGTGATGGTGCTAAAGGTGAAGGGATTGGTCCTGAGACAGATGCACAGAGCAAGCTGATTATTGCGCCAGGTGGCTCAGGTGTATTTGTTTTATATGTAAATAATACGAGTACTATTGCTGATAGCTTTGACCTGACCTTTAGTAGCACAGTAACGCCAGCCTATGCGCCAGGCACCGTACCTGCTAACTGGAGAGTCGCATTCCATGCCGATGCGGGCGCTGGAAATTGTTCTACATTAGGCCCTGTTATCAGCAACACCGCTACGATTGCGGGTGGTGGTAACAAACTAGTCTGCGCAAAAATCACTTTGCCAACAGATACTGCTTTCAGCAATACCGAGGTTAGTATTTACTTCCGGGCGTTATCTGCTTTAACAGGCGCTCAGGATACTAAGCATGACAGTGTGTACATGACTGCGGACCATCAGCTAGTTTTAGAGCCAAATCATCGTTCACAGGTAGAGCCGGGCAATAGTGTGATTTACACGCATCAACTCAATAATCCGGGTAATACCGCTTTTACTGGTATCACTTTTAATAGTGTCGACTCACTAGAGACGGAAGGTTGGACTTCAGTACTGTATGAAGATACTAATGATAATGGAAAGCTGGATGCAGACGATAAGCCAGTTGGTACTTATAGCCTTGATCCAAGTGAAACCATGCTGATCTTTGCAAAAGTCTTTGCTCCAGCTAATACTCCGTATAACACAACGAATATTACTGATATCTCTGCTTCTGGCACTACCGATGCAGGTAGCTCAGTTGTTGTACCGGTAAGCGTTCAGGACATGACGATTGTTGCCAAAAGCAATATGAAAATTGTGAAACTGCAGGCACCAGATATCAATTGTGACGGTGCTGTTGATCCTGGAAAAAGTTATGGTCTTGACGCCTTTGGGGCTCAGCCTGGAACTTGCGTGTTATACCAGTTGACGGCGACCAATGCGAGTGCGGAAGCTTCTCACAACGTTCGGATTAACGACTCAATACCTGAATTTACTGGTCACTCCACGGCTGGTAACTTACCTAGCATGTCTATACCTAGTGGAACTATTGTTCAAGAACCAAGTGAAGGTGGTTCAGGTCTGATTGTTGGTAACGCTGGGATTGTAGAGCCTGGTGAGTCTGTAACGCTGGTGTTTGGAGTTCGTATTGATTAATTAAAATTCAGATGTCAACACCACACACGGCGCTGACAGGTTCAGCGCCGTGTGCATTTTGGCTACTACAGATTATTTACTCAGCTGCAGCTGGCTCTTTCGCATCACTACCCATCTTTGAGTGATCCATTTTCATATCATCAGCCATCTTAGATTCGTTCATTTTGGAGTGATCCATTTTGTCATGGTCCATTGATGGATGTTCCATCATCTTGGTAATGTCGACGATATTATATTCCACTTCAAGCTCTCCGGCCTTTTCGAAAATAACAGTCCCTTTGCGCTGCTCTTCTGGTTTCAATTGTTCCATCAGGCCAATAAACATTAGGTGATAGCCGCCAGGTTTCAGCTCAACCGTTTCGCCAGCCGGAATCTCCAAGCCACCATCAACCTGACTCATCTTCATTACGCCGTCGTTCATTGACATCTGGTGGACTTCTACCAGTTGAGAGAATGCAACTTTGCCACCGACTAACTTATCGGCCTCTTTACCGTTATTGGTGATAGTCATGAATCCACCAGCGACAGGTGCCATTGGTGCTGTGGCGCGGGCATAAGGGTCCTTAATAACCAGATCACCGACGGTATATTCCGCTGAAAATGCGTTACTACTCAATAAACAAGCGCTCAGAAGTGCAGTGGTAATTAAGCCTTTCATTAAAATCATTCTCCGTATCGTTTTAAAAACAGTTAAGTACAGCGAGTTAGGGGCTGTAGAGCAATAGGTATGACCGCAGCCAGACTAAATCTATCCCCAGATACTCCAAAGCATACGAATTGAGGTCAGGCCTAAGAATAAGGCGAACACCTTTTTTAGGCGTACCGGATTCATATGATGGGCCAATTTCGCACCATAAGGAGCTGTCAGTACGGTAATTGGGAAAATCAAGCAAGCCGCAATAATGCTGACATAACCAAGGCTAAATGGTGGGCGGTTTTCAACACCTAAGCCAGCCCAGATAAATCCAATAGTTGCCGGTAGGGCAATTACCAAGCCAAATGAAGAGGCCGTACCGACGGCTTTGCGCATATCATAATTAAACAGTGCCATGGTCGGTACCGTTAAAGTACCACCGCCAATTCCCATTAATGCTGACAGGGTGCCGATCATAGCCCCAATGGCTCGTTGCACGCTCAGTGAATCGGGTAGTTTTGGAGCAATATTAATGGTATGAGGGCGGAACATATTGACACTAACTAGCAAGGCAACCACCCCAAATACCAGCCGTAACACATCACCATCGACGTATTTCGAGGCAATGCCACCGGTTAGCGCACCCATGGCAATTGCAGGCCCCCAAGACTTAACTAATGTCCAATCTACATTTTGGCGCTTATGGTGTGCGCGCATTGATGAGAGGGAGGTCGGGATGATAATGGCTAAGGAGGTCCCGACGGCAATGTGCATCGAGACATCAGAGGGAAAGTTAAGCAAGCCGAGAATCCAGAATAAAACCGGCACTATCACAATGCCGCCGCCAACTCCCAGCAGTCCTGCCATGATTCCGGCAATAATGCCGGTAGCAAAAAGGCTGAAGAGTAAGATTGGCCAAATGTCGGCGATGATCTCAAATCCTGTCATTAGAGGTTCCGAGGTAGAGGGTTAGGTAAAATCTTTCAAGTTAATAGCAGGGTCTATCGCTGCCGATTTGGGCACAGAGTTACCTGCAGCCAGAATTTTGCGGGCCATGGTGTATGCAATAGGGTCATTCATGGCATCCACCGCTAGCAATTGGTCATCTTTGTAGTACCAAACAGATTGCGAACCTTCACGCTTTCCGGGGCGAGTAACGGTGTCGGTGTAACCAAGGTTGAGGCCAGCTATTTGTAGCTTTACCGCATATTGATCTGACCAGAACCAAGGGGTTGGCTGGTAAGATACCGTTTGACCGATTACGCTGAGCGCTGCATTTTCTGCTTGGTCAACTGCGTTTTGAACCGACTCTAAACGAATCCGCTGGCTGTGATAGTCAAAACTGGCACAGTCACCGGCAGCATAAATATCCGGATCACTCGTGCGGCTTTGCAAGTCGACTGCAACACCATTTTCGATAACTAAACCTGCATCATCTGCTAATTGGCTATTTGGAGATACGCCGATGCCGGTAATTACAAAGTCCACAGCTAACTCGCTGCCATCATTAAAAACAGCCTTACTGACACGACCATCTGACTCTTGAAGTGAGGCAAGGCCGGTGCTTTCCAAAATAGTGACGCCGTGTTGTTGGTGTAGTGCACGGAAGTAATCAGAGGTTGCTGGTGAGGCTACACGTTGCAAAATGCGCTCAGCTAACTCTACAACCGTTACCTCTAAGCCTAAACCCGCCGCCACAGCTGCAGCTTCCAGCCCAATGTAGCCACCACCGACAATCAATAGTTTACGGCCTGCCACAAATTCAGAGGCCATTTGGTCAATATCACTCAGGCTTCGTAGCGTGTAAACGCCGGGCAAGTGACCTCCAATGGCAGCAGGTAAGCGAAATGGTGTGGAGCCCGTAGTAATCATCAGTTTGCTGTAATTTAGTGCAGTCCCATCATCAAGCGTCACTGTTTTTATCTCACGATGAATATGGGTGACACGTACCCCTGTTTTCAGCGTTATCTGATGTTCTTCATACCAACTTTGAGGTCTCAAAGCTAAGCGCTCAACGGCCATATCACCTAGTAGGTATTTTTTGGAAAGAGGAGGTCGTTGATAGGGGAGGTGCGGCTCATCGCCTATCAGGATAATATCGCCTTGATAGTCTTCCAGGCGCAGTTTGGCAATGAACGAGGCGGCAGCTTGTCCTGCACCGATAACGATAATGGGATCTGACATCTTAACTTCCTCTGTGTAACAGCTGTTGGCTTGCTTTGCGGCAACCATATCAGTATTTGAGGATTTAACGGAAGGCTGTTTCACGAGTTTTTATGATGATTATTACGTATGCGGCACCTTAGCTTGTACACATGGAAAGATTAAGGTGTGGTTCTGCATTTTGAAGAATGGGCTCAGCTTCATAGGATAAGGTTTGGAGGCTTTGCTTGCGCGTACTGGTTTTGCCGCATAATTTTACAGATTTTCCGGTTGTCAGCTTAACGGTACCGTAATCTGGCAGGGTGCTTGTCTCTGTCTTGCATCGGCTTAAGATTGTCGAATATGAATCGTTACTGAATGATGTCAGGTATGCGGACCCTGATGGTAGTGACGTAGGACAATTAAGCCGTGAAGGAGAACGATTTGGGCTTTCATCTGGACAATCACTCGGGCGACAAAGTAGCGTATATCGCCCCTGATCCGAACTTTATCTCGGCAATTACCGCCATTACACGGGGATTTCCTTGGGCGCGGCTTGAGACTTTTTTCGAATCACGTTCATTGATTAAAGCAACGGCCGTTGATCAGGTCTTTCTAATGCGCATTTTGGCATTACAGGAAATACTCTGTCTGGATGATGAGTCAATATTGCTTTGGGTTAAACATCAAATGTACTTATTTGCGTTTATGTCTCCTGGGTACAAGCCGAAATTGCCATCCATTGCGTTATTACGAGAGTTTCGCGGTCAGCTGGATGAGGCGAACATTCTGGAGCCGTTTCGGGTACGTTGCCAAAAACTCATTGTGCGTTACAGTGAGACAGTGCCAGATGCTTCCCGAGTTGAAATGGCTCCCTCAGTACCCAGTAGTGCGGAATGGCGTATCAAGGTGAAAGATAATGACTTGTTGGCCCCGTCGGATGAAAACGCCCTTAATCTGCATATGGATGATAAATGGGTTATTTGTCCGGAATGTCATAGCCCTAAGTTAAACCGTTATATGCCACCTCACTGGGATTCATGCAAAGTGGAGCCTTGGGCGCGTTGTCGCCATTGTGGGCATAAGTTCAAAGTCTGATACCGCTATCGTTATAGCGGTGGTTCTGTCAAAATCACTGGTCAGGATTGTTACATTATGCAATCGCTAATCCGGAGAGAGGGATATGAATCAGTCGACACAGCCCCTAAAAGCCAAAGTAGCCTTAATTACTGGGAGTGCCCGGCGTATTGGGGCAGAAATTGCCCGTACACTGCATACGGCTGGTGCGTGCGTAGTTATTCATTACTCGACATCTGTAGCTGCTGCTGAAGATCTTATTAGCGAGCTCAATGCCATCCGTCCCGGGTCATGTTTGGGCTACCAAGCCGAGTTGGGAAGTGTGGAATCATTGCGCAATATGATTTCAGAGGTGATTCTATTAACCGGAGGTTTGGATATTTTGGTTAATAATGCTTCTAGTTTCCACCCGACACCGATGGGTAGTATCACTGAGAAAGACTGGGAACAGTTATTTGATAGTAATTTGAAAGGTCCGTTGTTTTTATCACAAGCTGCGGCCCCTTATTTGAAGGCCAGCAAGGGCTGTATTATCAATATGGTGGACATCCATGCGCAGCGCCCGCTAGCTAAGCACAGTGTGTATTGTGCTGCGAAAGCCGGATTGGTGATGTTGACGCAATCTTTAGCACAGGAGCTAGGGCCAGAAGTGCGAGTCAATGCCGTTGCACCGGGCATTATTATTTGGCCAGAAACGGACCAAAATAAAGCAACACAACAAGACTTGATTTCGCGAACGGCATTGAAGCGGGAAGGGATGCCAGTCGAAATCGCACAAACGGTTTTGTTTCTGGCACAAAGTGCGACATACATAACGGGGCAAGTAATTGCAGTGGATGGCGGGCGAACACTTAATCAATAAAATTAATGCTTGCCATTAGTGCTTTTTCGCGCCCTGTGTCGGGCTTGTCTTAGTGTCAGTGTTTTTTTGATGTTACACTACGTCAAAGAGAAAATTATCAGACATCCTGCAATGATAGGGTGCATACAATAACTATAGTGAAGCCGAATGAAATGTGAATTAAAAAGCTACATCGGGGGACTTAAGGGTCTAACATTAAGTCTGGCAGTGCTATTTGGGGCTAGTTCACCGGTAAGCGCTGATAGTTTTAACCTGAATTTACGCGACAGTGATCTGCAAACCTTGGTCCAGATGGTTTCAACCGTCACTGGCCGAAACTTTGTGATTGATAAACAAGTTCGCGGGCAAAAAGTGACCATTATTACTGGTCGTGAGATTGATGAGGACGAACTTTACGATTTGTTCTTATCTGTTCTACAGATGCATGCCTTAGCCGCAATCGAAACCGGCAATATCACCAAGATTATTCCTGCTAATAAGTCAAAATACCAGCCGGTACCTGTTATCGATGAGCCGACGGGCATTCCTGAGATTGACAAAAAATACGTAGCGCCAGAACAAGACGCGTTGATTACTAAGGTAATTAAAGTGGAGCATGTTCCGGTTGCCCAGTTGGTACCTATTTTGCGGCCGATGGTTTCACCAACAGGTCACTTGCAAGGCTATACGCCAAGTAACAGTATCTTGGTCACTGACCCAGCCTCCAATGTTGATAAGATCGCCATGTTGATTCGTCGCATGGATCGTCCGGATGAAGATGAGATGGATGTCGTAACCTTGCGTTATGCATCAGCTTCAGAACTGGTCACGACGATCAATGGCTTGCAGGGCGCAGCGGCACAGAAGGGCGTGCAGATAAAGTATAAAGTGTCCCCAGACACCCGCACCAATAGCATTTTGGTGAGCGGTAGTAAGTCCGGACGCGATAGTGTCAAGGATATTATTCGTCGCTTGGATCGCCCGAAAGTTAAGACGGCTGAAGTAGAAACCAAAGTGGTCTACTTAAAGTATGCTCTGGCTGAAGATTTATCCAAGGTGCTCTCCGCGACCACGACCAATTTGGTCAGCAGCGAAGCGACAGCTAAAGGCGGAGCAGGCACGCAAAAAGCGGATGTTTTGATCTCTGCGGATGCGTCGACTAACTCCTTGATTATTAGAGCAGAGCCTGAGATACAGAAAAATCTGTTAGATGTAGTTCGCCGCTTAGATGTGCGTCGTGCACAGGTAATGGTTGAGGCCGTGATCGCAGAGGTTTCTGAGGACCTATCTAAAGCCTTGGGTGTCCAGCTAGGCCTATATAATAGTGGCGACAGCACAACACCTTTAATCTCAACCAATTATCCAAGTAGCTCTTTTTCGGTTGCTAGCGTGCTTTCTGGTACCTTGCCGGCGGGTGTAGGTATGTTGTTAGGCATTGGTGGTGGAGAAGCGGGTAGCACCCAATTTGGTGTTTTGATGAATGCCTTATCTGGAGACTCAGCTACGAATATTTTGTCTACACCAACATTGGTGACGATGGATAATGTCGAAGCAAGTATGGTGATCGGTCAAAACGTACCGTTTCTTACCGGAAGCTCGACGACGACTGACAGTGTAACGACTCCATTCCAGACGATTGAGCGTCAGGATATTGGTATCACTTTGAAAATTAAGCCGCAAATTAATGCGGGCAACAGCATGATGCTGAAAATTGATCAGGAAGTTTCCAGCTTGGCAGCCAGTAATGCGAGTGCGTCAGACTTGATTACGAACAAGCGCTCATTCTCTACTCAGGTTATGGTGGAAGATGGTCAGTTGCTAGTGTTAGGCGGTTTGATGGAAGATACCTACCGAGATACCTTGCATAAGGTTCCGATCTTGGGGGACTTACCAATTATTGGTAAAGCATTCCGTAATACGACCACAACTAAAGCCAAGCAAAACCTGATGGTCTTTATTCATCCGGTGATTATGCGGACAGGTATGAGTGGTGATTTCTACACTCAGCAAAAGTACAGTAAGCTGATCGGTGCTCAGGGCGAAAGTAATGTGAATAGCCGCGGACTTCTAAGCCAAGGCGGCGCAGTATTCCCTAATAATCCGAATGAGTTGCTGACTAATAGCGATGGCTACTCTACGGGGCAGATTCAGGGTCGTGCTTATTCGACAGGTAAAACACAGCGTCAGATTGATCTTGAGCGTCATGCTCGCAGCTCTCAGCAGCAGGCGAACCCTCAAGTTCAGCGTTATACTGGAAATGCTAATGTTGCTGTTCGTCCGTCGCAGCCATTGACCGTTGCTCAACGTCAGCAAATTGCCAAGCGCAATGAACAGATTCAACGTCAGAAAAATGAGCAACAACGTCAAGCTGCCAGACAAGCAGAGCAAAATGCCGTAGAAGCGAATCGCCAGCGTCGACTGCAGGCTCAAGCACGTGAGCAGCAACGTTTGTTATTGCTGCAGCAGCAACGTCAAGCTGCTCAGAACGGAAACTAAATTGCCCCATGAGTCTTAATATGGATCAGCCTGAAGTAATTGAGTTAGAAGCACCGACTTTAGTGGACTTTCCGTACATGTTCGCTAAGCGAAATGGTGTGGTATTGGAGCTGGATGATTCCGGGCAGCGAGTCGCCTACTTTCGCTCTAAGCTAATGCCGGCTGTGGCTAATGAAGTCTGCCGTTTTCTAGGCGAGAAGATTCCATTTCGACCGTTAGAAGTTGATGCCTTTGAAAGCATGGTCGCCCGTCATTATGATCGCAGTGGGGCAGGTGCCCGCGCGATGATGGATGATTTAGGTGATGAGTTCGATTTGAATGATATCGCTGAGTCATTACCCGAGCCGGAAGACTTGTTGGAAGCGGAAGATGATGCGCCGATTATTCGTTTAATCAATGCCTTATTAAGTCAGGCAATCAAAGAAGGCGCTTCGGATATTCATATCGAAACCTTCGAAAACCGTATGCTGGTTAGGATGCGGGTCGACGGTACTTTACGTGAAGTCTTGGAGCCACCCAGAGCGATTGCGCCATTGATTGTCTCGCGCTTGAAGGTAATGGCAAAGTTAGATATTGCTGAAAAGCGGGTCCCTCAAGATGGTCGTATTTCATTGCGGCTAGCTGGCCGACCTGTTGATGTTCGTGTTTCAACACTACCGTCTGGTTACAATGAGCGTATCGTATTGCGTTTATTGGATAAGCAGGCAGGGCGTCTAAACCTGAAACATTTGGGAATGGATGCTGAAACTGAAAAGCGCCTCAAAGTCTTAATCCAAAAGCCGCATGGCATTATTCTGGTTACCGGCCCAACAGGTTCGGGTAAAACCACAACGCTGTATGCCGCGCTGACTGACTTGAATGAAACCTCCCGTAATATCCTGACTGTCGAAGACCCTATTGAATACTACCTAGATGGAATCGGGCAGACCCAAGTAAACAGCAAAGTGGATATGAGCTTTGCGCGAGGCTTGCGTGCTATTTTACGTCAAGATCCGGATGTTGTGATGGTTGGTGAGATCCGTGATGTGGAAACTGCCGAAATTGCGGTTCAGGCTTCACTGACGGGTCACTTAGTATTTTCTACCCTACATACCAATACCGCTGTCGGTGCCGTCACCCGACTACGTGATATGGGTGTAGAGCCTTATTTGTTATCCTCCAGTTTAATTGGTGTTATCGCACAACGATTAGTGCGTTTATTATGTGAGAATTGTAAAGTTCCTCATCAGCCGACTGAGCAGGAGGCGGCAATTCTGGGGGTATCCTTGGATGAAGCACCAGTGATTTATCATGGTGGTGCTTGCCAGAAGTGTAACCAATCCGGATATGTCGGTCGAAACGGTATTTATGAGCTTATTGAAGTGAGTGATGAGGCGCGTAATTTGATCCACGAAGGTGCCAGTGAAATTGCTCTGGAGCGTTTAGCGCGCAAAACCAGCCCAAGTATTCGCCATGATGGTGCCCGGCTGATATTAGCGGGTAAAACATCCATGGAAGAGGTGCTGCGTGTGACTCGTGAGGAGCTGAAAGAGTAAATGCCTGCATTTGAATATAAAGCCCTAAATGCCAAGGGTCATGAAGAAACTGGTATTTTAGAGGCAGATAATGCGCGGCAAGTTCGGCAAGTGTTACGAGAAGGTAGCCTGACTCCGTTGAGTGTTGAGCTGGTCGAAAAAAATGAAAATAATGATGGCGATGTACTTAAAACACGCCGTAGTGGAAAAGTTAAGCCTGCTGATATCGCATTGATTACCCGGCAGTTAGCCACCTTAGTGTCATCTGGTTCGCCACTCGAAGAAGCGCTGGGAATGACCTCGCGTCAAAATGAGCGACGGAATTTACGTCACGTTATGTCGGCCGTTCGTTCCCGAGTGATGGAAGGGCACAGCTTGGCTGCTGCACTCAAAACATTCCCATCAGTATTTAATAGCATGTATACGGCTACTGTGGCAGCAGGTGAGCAGTCCGGCCATTTGGGAGCGGTACTGGATCGCTTAGCTGACTACACTGAGTCCCGGCAAGAAATTCAGCAGAAAATGAGCTCTGCTTTAGTCTATCCAGTCATTCTCACATTCTTATCGATCGCAATCGTGTCCGGCCTATTGGTCTTTATCGTTCCCAAAATCGTGCGCGTTTTTGAAAGCATGAATAAGGACGTGCCGCCAATGACTCAGCTGATGATCAATATCAGTGACTTTCTGACTGCCTACGGCTTGTACCTGTTAGTGGCTTTGGTTGTTGGGTATTATTTGCTTCAGCAGCTGTTAAAGATTCCAAAATGGCAATTTCGCTGGCATCAGCTGATGTTACGCCTGCCTTTAGTTAAAAAATTGGTGCGTAGCGCAAACACTGGTCGTTTTGCCAGAACGTTAAGTATTCTCGCCTCTAGTGGAGTACCTATCCTTGATGCTATGTCTATTTCATCCCGAGTCGTTCAGAACTTACCCATGCGTAAAGCGGTAGAAGATGCTGCAATCAAAGTACGGGAAGGGATGCCGATCAATAAGGCGCTTGAGCAGTCAGGGTATTTTCCACCGATGACGGTGTATCTAATTGCCAGTGGTGAAAATAGCGGAAAGCTAGATGAGATGTTGGAGCGTTCAGCGGTTCAGCAGGAGCGGGAAACCGATACCTTGATTGGTTCGATGCTGAGTTTGTTTGAGCCAATTCTGATCTTGGTGATGGGTGGAATGGTTTTGTTGATTGTAATGTCTATCTTACTACCGATCCTCAATTTGAACCAATTAGGCTAATTAACATACTTACCCGTATCTTTAAAATATTAGAATCAATCCCTTACGGAGTAAACCATGAAGTCTTTTTTAGCTAGCCTGTGCATTTTGTTGTCCTTGATGGGAGCTGCGCAACCGCTGATGGCGAAGGATGCCAGCACGAGCACTGCAGCAGGAAAAGTTGATACTAAAAATGCCGTGGTCAACCTTAATAAAGCGGACGCAAATACCCTGCAGTATTATTTAAAAGGCATTGGCGCAGTACGCTCAAAAGCCATTATTGATCACCGTAACAAGAATGGCGCATTCAAAAGTGTTGATGACTTGTTGCAGGTAACGGGTATCGGTAAAGCAACATTGAGTGGTATTAAGTCTAATTTGTCATTGTCTCGTGGTGAATATACCGCGCCTAAAGTTGCTGCATCGGCTAGCAGCACGAAGAAAACTACGTCCAGCACTAGCAAAACGAGCAGTACAGATAAGGCGACTGCGAGTAAAGGACTGAAGGATTCATCATCAAGCAATACAGCTACGGACACAAAGTCTGCTAAATCATCCAAAGATGATAGCAAGGCAGATACTAAGTCAGCGAAAGCAGATAGCAAAACGACCAAGACAGATACGAAGGCGACAAAAACGAGCAGCAAAGAGACTAAAAGCTCAACGACATCTTCAACAAGCAAAGATAAAAAGACTACTAAATCCAAGAGTAAGAGCTCGGATAAGTCAAAATCGACGAAGTCTGCAAAAAAGAGCAGCTCGAAATCTAAAAAAGACAGCACGAAGAAAAAAGTGCTGGCAGCTGATAAAAAGTCATAAACAACTAATGAGTTAAATTTGACCGGCTTATTTGTCGGAAAAATGTAACTGACTAGCCAGATATTATTCCCGATATCTGGCTTTTTTGTACCCGTCGTACTAGTCTAGAATAGTGATTCCCCAATTAAAAAAAGTAGACACTGTTTATGAAAATTCTAGTAACGGGTGGCGCGGGTTATATCGGTTCACACACATGTGTTGAGTTGGTTGAAGCCGGATACACACCGATTGTGTTTGATAACTTGTCAAACAGTTCCACCGTGGCATTAGATCGCGTTAAAACCATTACAGGCAAAACTATCGATTTCGTTGAAGGTGACATTCGTGACCCTAAAGCGCTAAAAAAAGTGATGACGGATCATGACATTGAAGCCGTGATTCACTTTGCTGGCTTAAAAGCGGTCGGTGAGTCTGTGGCTAAACCACTGATGTATTACGATAACAACGTCGCCGGCAGTGTTACTTTGTTAGAAACAATGGAAACCTGTGGTGTTAAAAAGGTTATTTTTAGCTCTTCAGCGACAGTTTATGGCGATCCTGCCTCCGTACCTATTTTAGAAGATTTCCCAATTAGTGCGACGAATCCATACGGCCAGTCCAAGCTGATGGTCGAGAATATTATGCGGGATTTGTATAAGTCCGATAACAGTTGGAATATTTCCTTGCTGCGCTACTTCAATCCGGTTGGCGCACATGAAAGCGGCCTAATCGGCGAAGACCCAAGTGATATTCCAAACAATCTGATGCCTTATATTTCAGGTGTTGCAGTGGGTCGCTACGAGAAGCTGTCTGTGTTCGGTAGTGATTATGAGACGCCAGATGGTACTGGTGTGCGTGATTACATTCACGTGGTTGACTTGGCTAAAGGTCATGTTAAAGCCTTACAAGCCTTTGAAAACCCTGAAGTGGACAATCTATTTACCGTGAACTTGGGAACAGGTATCGGTTTCTCAGTACTGGAAATGATTAATGCATTTGCGGCGGCTTCAGAGAAAGAGGTGGCTTACCAGATTGTAGATCGTCGTCCTGGCGATATTGCGTGTTGCTATGCTGATCCTGCTTTGGCTGAGCGCCTATTAGGGTGGCGTGCTGAGAAGGACATTAAAGCAATGTGTGAAGATACTTGGCGTTGGCAGCAGAATAATCCTCAGGGATACCGCTAAGCCAAAAGTACTGTCAGGCAATCTGTCTGGCGGTGCTGATCAGCCCTTAAACAATAAATTAATGATAAAAATAACAAAATAAATTAGGACGGTCTTTTTATGAAACATGCATTAATCTTATGCCTGCCCGCTATTCTGCTGTTGAGTGGATGTAGCGTGTTAGGTGGTAAAGACGATAAGAAAACCACTAACGCTCAGGATGTGAGCACTATTCGGGCCTTAAACCAAGACTTCCAAACGGCTTCTTACAGGCCTGATGAGGACAGCTTTGACGTACCAAGTGTGTCGGGGCGTCGTGCTGATAAGAGTCCGGCAGCGGCCTATGCTGCTTTATCAAATGCTCAAAGCACGATGATTAGTGAGCAGGATAAGTTAGATGTGACGGTCTTTAAAGTCGATGAGCTTTCTGCTCGAGACCTTACCGTTGAAACTAACGGCGCTATCTCTTTGCCATTATTAGGCAGTGTCGTGGTACGTGGTTTAAGCATTACTCAGGCTGAGCAGAAAATCGCGGGCTTATTACGTCAAACTTATATGCAAGACCCTAAAGTCACGGTGACTCGTAAAGAGCAGGCATTTAAGCGAGTAACTGTTGAGGGTGCAGTTAGAACCCCTGGAGTATTCCCAATCACTGGCCGTATGACATTCTTGCAAGCCATTGCTTTATCGCAAGGATTGACAGACTTAGCCAATGATAAAAGTGTGGTGGTGTTCCGTAACGGCCGTCAGTACGGCGTTAATCTGGACTTGATTCGTAAGGGTGAGGCGCCGGATCCGATTCTGCAAAATGATGACCGTATCGTGGTCCTGAAGTCGGATAACAAGGTGTTGGAGCAGAAGGTTATTAACTACTTGCCTGCGTTACTATCGCCATTTTCGTTGTTGGCTCAATAAGCAGTATTTGATATCAGGCAAGCCATTGTGAGTTCATGGCTTGCCTGAGTCATTAATTACTCAACGTTGATATGCACTTCGTGACGTCGAATCAATGGAACGGCCCAAGGGCTGTCATAAATCACTGAGCGAGCAGCTGAGCTAGGCTTCAGGTTTTTCTGTCTGGCCCATGTTTCCAGCGCTTCTGCTTTACGCGTTATTAAGTTCTCACTACGGTAGCCTTGAAAGTTAATGACGGCTACTTTCAAACGTGGCAGAACTTTGAAGGTAATGCTATCGTCCATTGGCTTTGGCAATGTTGCCAGCGAGTAAGCTTCGGGCAGTGCCACTGAAGTCAGCCACATACCATTCACATTCTCTTCATAGTAGGGTAGTGTCAGCTCGACACGTGGCGCTTTGGCACCATCTGCAACCGTGATCGGCGGGTTGACCGAAATAGTCTGTTTAGCCTGATTATTTCCAGAAACATAAGCCGTCAGCTTATTGTAGCCGGCCCGGGTTGCCATTAGATAAGGGCCTTCGGTCGCGGCCTGAGCAATAATGAGTGGCTCATACATTCTGACTTCGAAATTATTTTCAATCTCTAAGGTTGCGTATAGCGCTTCTTCACCGGGACGTTGTCCCAGCAGGCTGCAGCCGGATAGAAAAATAGCGGTGAGTAAAGCGGTAGCAAGTGGCTTCATGTTGAATATCCAAATCGATAAAGGTGAGCGGAATTAGATTTCCTCTGTCTGGTTGTGGCGTTGCTGATAGGTCGCAAGCCCGCGCAGAAATTGGCGAAGTGTATTATCGTTACACTCACGGTAGTGCTTATGGTTTTCTTTACGAAACAATGAGCTGAGTTTGTGGCGGGAAAATTGAATGTTAGCCAATCCAAAGATGTTTAACATTTCATCTTCGTAAAGCTCCATGGCAATTCTTAATTTCTTCAGAATTTTATTGTTCGTCAACGTCTCATCAGCAGCAACCGGCAGTGGGTCGCCTCCACGACGATGAACAATCAAACCATTCAAAAAATGTAATAAAGCCTTATCAGAGATTATTTCTCCAATATCATCAGACTCTTTTCTCGAAAAACTCTCAATTGCATCTTCAGAACACTCGGACTGACCTGCAGTAAAAACGGCAGCAGTCGTTGGAGTGTCAAGTTCAAGTGCGTAACGAATTCTGCGAAAGGCTTCGTTATTGTGCATATAGCGTTCCAGATAATAATTTCAGGTGCAGATGCTACCACACAACCGGAGCCGCTTAACCGAGCGAATGCAGAGATTTTCAGGAATTTACATTCGTTGCTGGCAGATTAACAATTTCACAACCACAGAGGATGCTATAAACTTGTCATATCTGGGGTAATAACAGCTAAGGTAGCCGTGTGACACAAATACTCTCAATTATGCTGGGCGGAGCTTTGGGGGCGGTGTCCCGCTATGGCGTATCACATTTTATCTATGTGATCTGCGGCCGAGGCTTTCCTTATGGAACGCTGGTTGTTAATGTATTGGGTTCGCTGCTAATGGGCTACTTAAGCGTATACCTAATGGCAAAAACGAATATTGACCCCGCGTTGAAAATGGCAGTATTGGTGGGCTTTTTAGGCGCTTTTACGACCTTCTCAACCTTCTCAATGGATACTTTAATCTTAATTGAGGCTGGTGAAGTAGGGCGGGCACTGCTCAATATGTTCATTAGTGTCAGCTTTAGTCTGGCAGCAGTTTGGCTCGGGGTAGTACTTGCCCGTTCAATGAAATTCTGAAAATTACGGTTTAAATAGACAAACATGTTAGATATCAAACTATTAAGAAATAATGTGGATGACATTGCCGCGCAACTACTGCGCCGTGGTTTCGTTTTGGATGTGGCACAGTTCAATGAGCTGGAAGCGCAACGTAAATCCTTGCAAACCGTAACTCAGGATCTGCAAAATGAGCGTAACACACGCTCCAAAGCGATTGGTAAGGCACGTGCTAGTGGCCAGGATATTCAGCCTCTGCTGGATGAAGTGGCGCACCTTGGTGATGACCTCAAAGCTAAAGAGCAGGAGCTAAACGAGCTGCTAGCCACTATTGATGACATTGTCACGGCTATTCCGAACTTGTTGCACGAGTCTGTACCCGCTGGTAAAGATGAAAGCGAAAATGTGGAAGTCTCTGTCTGGGGCGAGCCAACAGCCTTCGATTTTGAACCATTAGATCACGTCGCTTTAGGTGAGCGTCATCAATGGATGGATTTTGCCGCGGCGACTAAGCTAACCGGCTCTCGTTTTATGGTGTTGCATCAGCAGATGGCACGCCTACACCGTGCCCTGATTCAGTTTATGTTGGATACGCACACCACTGAGCATGGTTACCAGGAAGTATACGTTCCTTATATCGTGAATAAAGATAGTTTGTTCGGAACAGGACAACTGCCTAAGTTTGCGGAAGATTTGTTTAAGTTGGAAGGTGAGCAGGACTACTACCTGATCCCCACCTCTGAAGTACCGGTTACGAATTTATTAAGAGATGAGATTATTGATGAGTCTATGTTGCCTCTACAGTTTACGGCGCATACTCCTTGTTTTCGCTCTGAGGCAGGCTCTTACGGACGTGACACGCGTGGCTTAATTCGCCAGCATCAGTTCGAAAAAGTAGAAATGCTGCACTTTGTGAAGCCGGATGACTCTTGGGATGCTTTAGAGCGTCTGCGCGGTCATGCAGAAGCAATTTTGCAGAAACTAAAATTACCATATCGTGTGGTTGCTTTATGCAGTGGCGATACGGGGTTCTCTGCCGCAAAAACTTACGATATGGAAGTCTGGTTACCCGGTCAGCAGGCTTATCGTGAGATTTCTTCTTGCTCAAATACGATGGACTTTCAGGCGCGTCGTATGCAGGCTCGCTACCGAAATGCTGAGACGGGTAAGCCAGAATTGTTGCATACTTTGAACGGCTCGGGTTTGGCAGTAGGGCGTACTTTAGTTGCGGTAGTGGAGAACTATCAGCAGGCAGACGGTAGCATTCGGGTACCTGAAGTACTGAAGCCATATATGGGTGGCTTAGACCTGTTAAGCTAAAAAATTAAGCAACTTACACCGTGAGATGGAGCAATCTCTCACGGTGTTGGCTTAATGTACAAGTATTTACTAATCTATAATAAAAACAATTACTTGAAAAAAAATCACTGTCCCCACTGGTCGGATAGTGCTTGTTACTGATTGATCACTTTGCGGCCAGTGTTTATAGTGTTACTAATCATAAAAATAACAGTGGGAAGTTAAATAGCTTTCCGAGAGGTGTAACAATGACCCCGCAGCGTAATATCGCAAGTCAGAAAGGGTTTTCTTTAATTGAGGTAATGATCTCAGTATTAGTGATGTCTGTAGGGCTTCTAGGTTTAGGAGGACTGCAAATGGTGTCACTAAAAAGCAGTAATAATGCTCATTTTCGAACCGTAGCCAGTTTGGCCGCTACAGAACTAGCAGATCGTATGCGATCAAACCCGATGGCCATCGCAGCTGGCCAGTACTCTGCTTCTATGGATGTAAAAAGCTGCGAAACAGTCCCTGCAAAGCAGTGTGTGGCTGGTATTAGTTGTAGCCCTGAGGAGTCGGCGACCTATGATTTATATCGAGTGAATTGCGGTGTAACTCAGGGTAGTTTTCAAACTGGCGGTATTCAATACGATTTGCCCGAAGCTTTTCTTTCAGTGGGTTGTGGAGCCGTCACCTGTGATACGGGCCTTGAGCATACTATCTTGGTTCGCTGGAATGAGACCGATGACGGTGATAGTGATGATGCCGTACAGGTGCGCAGCTACGAATTGAACTTCATTCCCTAAAAAAATAATTAAAAAGGCTGGAGCAAGCTTGTTATGCACAACCAGATAAGAATAAAAAAAATGCAGGGTTTATCTCTCATTGAGCTAATGATCTCAATGGTGATTTCTCTGTTTCTGATTGGAGGATTGACCAGTGTCTATATCAGTACTCGTGCCTCAGATAAAATACGGGTTGAAGTCAGTGAGATGGAAGAAAATGCTCGAACAGCGTTGTTGGCGATTCGGAATATTGTAAGCCATGCGGGTTATCCCTCTATCTACAATCACACCATCGATGAGCCGTTTTACGCGGAAGCAGACAATATTCCTAACCCCGACTGTAGAACGGGTGGGGCGAAAGAGTCGTTGATTGCCTATAAGCCAATTCTAAAGAAGAAAACAGAGAACTCAAAAGGCGGTAAGCGCGATACTCTATTAACGGTATTTATGGCTGACAACCCGGATATGGTTGGCGCACCTCCGGGGTTACTAACGCAAGACTGTATGGCTTCGACTATTACTGCGCAGTGCAGCTCTGACCCGATGGGCGGTATGTATAATCCTACTGAAGCAAAAATTTATAACTACTTATACATAACTACTAATAGCGGACGACGTGCCTTGACGTGTATGGGGTCACTGGGTGGTGCTCAACCCATTGCTGAAAATATTGAGAATATGCAGTTTTTATATGGTGTGTCAGTTGGAAATGACATGGTCTATAAAAATGCAACTCAGGTTACCGCCGATGGTGACTGGGGTAGCGTGATTAACGTACAGGCAGGGATTCTGGTACGTTCGGAACGTGAAGTGTTAGACACGGATGAAAAGAAAGTCTTCTTATTGTTGGATCAGAAGATAACAACAGCCAAGGATCGCAGAATCTACAAGGCGTATACTACAACAGTTGTATTGCCTAATCGCATAACAAAAGAGCTTTAAGCTATGAATAATACTAAAAAATACAGTACTCAAGCAGGTATGACGCTGGTCACATCATTGATGATGTTGTTGGTCATGACAATTTTAGGTGTCACCGCGATTCGTCTATCCTCTGTTGATTTATTGATTGCTAATAATTACCAGCATCAGCTAGCCGTTTATCAGGCTGCAAAATCGGCTAATAGCGCCAATTCAAATCTCTATAATTTATATACTTGGATTACTGTGAAGCAGGATCCTGCGGATATTAGTGAGAAGGAAGTAGTTTCAAAGACAGGTGTAGCCGACCTAGATATTCAATACCCTTGCCGTGGTCGGGGTGATTTGGCGAGTAGCATTGGTCCTAATGCACCGCCGTGTAATTTATACATGTTTAGTGTTGACTCTCGTATCAAAGGAACCGGAGCAAAGGACACTCACTACCAAGGAGCTGGTAAGGAAGTTCCGAATACTACAAAGTCAAGCACGCTTAAATAACGAGTCAGCTTTAAGCCCCACTCAATAAAAAAATTATAATACCGGGTACTGAATACCATGAATAAACTTACTCACAGCTTGACTGTGCGAACAATGTTGGCGGTCACCATTTTAGGTGCCAGCCATTTGTCGCAAGCCGATGATACCGAAATTTACTTTTCTGAAAATCTAACCAATGTTCGCCAGAACGTTATGTTTGTTATTGATGGCTCTGGATCGATGAATAACTCTGTAGGTAGCGAAACGCGTTTGGATGTTATGAAAAAGGCACTGACATCCGTACTGCAAGCCGCACCTGATAATCTTAATGTTGGCCTGATGAACTTTGGTGAGCTGGGTGAACATTTGGGTGGACACGGCGTTAAGTTTCCGGTCAGCCCTATTGATGATGAGGCATTACCCATTGTCACATCAAAGTTTGATAGTAGTGAGTGGTGGCGCAGTAGTATTCCGGAGCCTTCCTCTACTATTACCGTACGTGATTACCTTTCAGATATTACCGACTGGTACTGGAAAGATAACTGGTATGACAATAAGTACAAAGGAAAGAGTGTCAAAGAAATGACTCGAACTGGTGCTACACCATTGGTTGATGCTTTGTACGAGGCAGGACTGTATTTTCGTGGTGATAAGGTCACTTTTGGCCTAGGCCCTGCAAGTTATGACAACCGTTGGTCAGCGCATCCTTCGACTTACGATCAGGGCATTATTCAAACATCTTGTACTAGTAGTCAAACTCAAACAGTTAATGGAAAAATTGACTTTGATGATGGAGAATACGAGTGGCTGCAATGTGCTAATAGTGATAATACTTCGGTCTCCTATGCAAACTGTAAAACATCGGAGTCTTGTACAACAACTAGCGTGAAAACAGGGACGAAAAAAGTCTGCGAAACTGTGGATACTTCTAATTGGGTCGCTTGGGCGGGATATTATTGGTATTGGAATGGATATAATTGGGAAAATAAAGGAAGAATTAGCGACTACAGCAAAAACAAAAACAAGAATTGTACTTGGGAAGATGTGTATGAAGAACAAACTCAATGTAGCTATGATGTTTGTACCGCTACCGGTCCATCAATTAAGCCAAACTATGTTAGCCCAATAACCCAAGAGTGCCAAAGTAACTACATCGTATTGCTGTCTGATGGCGAGCCAACCAGTTATCTTGATGATTATTATGACTATAATGAAACTTATAAAGGTCTAAAGGCTGGTACACACCCTACGATGACTGATAAGTCAGACGCTAGCGATACCTTTACGCATAATGATTGTGAAACAAGTAGCAGTAAATTTCCTAGTGGCTTCCATGATGGTGTGTGTGGCCCTGAAATAGCGCGTTTCCTTGCGAATACAGATAACAGTGATCTACCAGGTACTCAGTCAGTTAGAACATATACGGTTGGTTTGGGCTTGAGTGGAGATCCATCTGCGGAAAACTATCTGAAAAGTTTGGTGACCACCGATGATGACCCGTCAACTCCTGAAGTAGAAGGTTATTTCTCGGTAGAGAACGAAGAGCAGATTGCGGCTGCATTTAGCAATATTTTGACAGAGATCAGCTCAACAACTACATCATTTGCATCCCCAGGTTATACCGTTAACGCTAGAACGGGTCTTGAGAATGAAGATGTTATCTACATTCCAGTATTTGATAAGCAGCTGGCTCCACGTTGGAACGGTAACCTTAAAAAGTTCTCCCTTAAAAAGGATGTTGATGGTTCTAATAGCACAATTGTTGGTAAGACTGGCAAGGTAGCTGTATCTGAGCTAGGCGTGTTCTATGACAATGCAATTGACTTGTACTCATCTTCAACGACTGGAGATGGAAATAATGTAAGCAAAGGTGGTTTGGCCAATCTGATCAATCCTAATACTCGAAAGGCGCTAACCAATATTGCCTGTACTAAGCTGCCGTGTATTTTGGATACGGTCAGTAATCGATTGTTGCCTGAAAACACTACACTATTGAATTTAGACCTAACCTCGGTATTTGGCATTTTGGACCTGTCTTTCTTAACAGACTTAACAGGTTTGTTGTCAGGTAAAAGTCAGTCTGAGGCAAAAATCGAGAAGACAAAAGGTCTGGTCAATTTCATTCGTGGCAGAACCTGGAATGAGACAACGAAGAGCTATGACTTAGCGCCTCGTATGGGCGATATGCTGCACTCAGAGCCAGTAATCGTAACCTACGATAAAGACTACAAAGCATCCGCTTCAGAAGACAAGTCTTACAATAAGCAGGTAATCTTTGCGGGAACCAATGAAGGTTATTTGCACGCATTTGACACCGTGTCAGGTCAGGAGCTATTTGCTTTCATGCCTGAGTCATTGATCAAAAACATCAACGTGCAATATGAAAACACAGGCTCGGGAAATCACGCCTACGGTATCGATGGAATCATCACTACGTGGACCAGTGATAAAAACAAAGATGGTGTGATTAGTGCGCAAGATGGCGATCATGTTTACCTGTACTTTGGTTTACGTCGTGGTGGTCGTGAGTACTACGCAATGGACGTAACTGATCCGACTGATCCTAAATTATTGTGGGAGCTGAATTCCTCAACCAATAAGTTTGAAAATCTTGGTCAGTCTTGGTCTACACCTTATGTCACTCAAATCAGAGTGAGTGATACTGAGCTACGCGAAGTTGTGATATTCACGGGTGGTTATGATGAAAACCAGGATATTCAGGACATTGATCAGCGAGCCACGAGCGATAGCATGGGTAATGATGTGTTCATCGTTGATGCTCATACCGGTGCTTATATTTGGTCAGTGCAGGGCGGTACAACCGGTAGTGCGCCATTAAGTGGAGCGTCTGAGTTGACTCACAGTATTCCTGGCGGTGCTAGATTGCTTGATATGAACCGTGATGGTGCTATCGATCGCATGTACTTTGCAGATACTGGCGGTAAAGTATGGCGTCTGGAGTTGCCAATGGGTCCTGATTACGGACTGAGTGGCGCGAAGCTCATTGAGTTTGCCGATCTGGCGAGCGGAACGGGTGAGGATGCCCGCATGTTTTATAATGAGCCAGATGTGGCTTTGCTAAAACATAAAGGTCAAAACTGGTTAACCGTTTCATTGGGTAGTGGTTATCGTTCTCATCCTGCAGATGGCACGGTATCGGACAAGTTCTTTGTACTGTTGGATGCGGCAGTCAATACGCCACTAACGAAAAACCTTGCAGGTGACGAAGACTTCACGGCGATTGAAGTGAAGGATATGGTCGAGGTGAGTACCTCTGGCAGCGCTGTTAATCAGGGTGCAATGACTGATCAAACCATCTTTGATGTTGAGAATAAGTCAGGTTGGTATTTGGTGTTACCGGAAGATGGTGAGAAGGTCTTATCCACGAGTGTTACTTTGGAAGGTAAAGTGATGTTTACCACCTTGGTGCCAGGGTTAGGCGTAGATATGACTGATATCGATGTCTGTACCGCTCCGGCGACACAGGGACGCCTGTACTCATTGAATATTCTGACCGCCGAAGCGGGTAGTGATTTGAATGACGATGAGGATATAACAGATGCGGATCTCTTTACGTTGGTTTCCTCGAATGAGATTCCGGGTACGCCTCAGCTGGTGTTTAACTCGCCATACTGTGCAGACGGAGAGTGTAAGCACCTTGTAGATATCCGGGTTGGTAAGAAAAACTCAGCGGTAACCAACTACAATTCTGACTTTCTGGAAAGTGTGTTCTGGACGAACCCAACCAAGTAACGACAATAATAAAAAGAGTACTTAGTAATGAAAAGTTCCCGATTCCATCTGACCTCAGCGGCGGCTGCATTAGGTGTATTAATAGCAGTCTCTAGTCAAATGGCTATCGGGGACGATACTGAGATTTTCTTCTCTGAGAGTATTAGTACGGTCAATCCTAACGTTATGTTTGTGATTGACGTCTCTGGCTCAATGGATGAAGAGGTATCCGGTTCAGGTGGCTCAAGCCGCTTGGAAGTGATGCAAAGTGCCTTAAGGACTGTACTTAAAACAGCACCTGAAAACCTGAATGTTGGTTTGATGAATTATGGTGAAGTGGCTCATCGCAATGAAGGCCACGGTATCAAGTTTCCGGCAAAGGATATCACTGGAGAAGCTTTGCCGGTTGTTGGAGAGAAATTTCCGGCGGATGAGTGGGGCAATAAACCTTGGTGGCAAAGCAGCATTCCAGAGCCTGCCGCGACTCTGACGGTGCGTGATTACTTATCGCAGATAACGGACTGGTACTGGAAAGATGGTTGGTACTCTGTAGCTTATGGTGGCAGTACGGCAGTTGAACTGGAGCATGTTGGAAATACTCCCATTGTTGAAGCACTGTATGAGGCAGCCCTGTATTTTCGTGGTGAAAAAGTTACGTATGGCTTAGGTGATTCAGGGAACTGGAATCGCTGGTCCGCTCATCCATCCACTTATGAAGGTGATCCGATAACGTGGAATGGTGATATTTGTAAATCCACCTACACCGCAAGTCAAAGCACACCGATTGATTTCGCTAATAATGAATACCCTTGGTATCGATGTCCTGCTGACCCTAATAATTTAGGGCCAGATGGGACTTATGCAAATTGTAAGTCACTTGAAAAATGCACGACAACCACTACAGATGTCTGTGTAGAGTCAGTACCCAGTGTGTGCTCAGAATGGAGCACAGATGAGGGCGGTAACACCTATTGCTCTGGTACTTGGTCTGGTGGCGGCTGTAAGGACGATATTACTAAATCGGTTACTGAAACCAGTTGTAGCTATGAGATTTGTGGCGGTGGAAATTCGACTGAACCAAATTATGTGAGCCCTATAACTGAGTCTTGCCAAAGTAACTTTATTGTTCTGTTATCCGATGGTAAGCCTCAATATTCTTACTCTTATGACGGCTCCGGAAACCGTGACGGAACAAACTCGCCAGGGCCGACTTATTGGGGCTTCAAAGATGGCAGGTTTGCACCAATGGTTGATCAAGCGGATAGTTCCAATACATTCGGCTCTGATAACTGCGATGCTAATCCCACGCCGAGTGGATTCCGTAGTGGTGCTTGTGGACCTGAGCTAACGAGCTTTCTGGCTAACAGCGACCACAGTGACTTGGTTGGCCCGCAAACGATTGATACTTATGCGATTGGTTTTGGCTTAGATGGTGAGCCTGCAGCGCAAGAATACCTGAAAAGCTTGGTTTCAACCGATGACCCTTCAACAGAGGCTGTGGAAGGTTATTTTTCTGCTGAAGATGAAGTTCAGTTATCGCAAGCCTTTAGCAGCATTCTGGCTAAGATCGGCTCTACTACCACGTCGTTCGCATCGCCTTCTTACAGCGTTAATACCAAAACGGGTATTCAGAACGAGGAGTTTGTGTATATTCCAGTGTTCGATAAGGCGTTAACGCCGCGTTGGAGCGGTAATCTTAAAAAGTTTAAATTAGTCAGCGATGGCACTAAGACGTCTATCGTCGGTAAGAATAACAAAGTTGCTGTTTCTGATCTTGGTGTGTTTGAGGAAGATGCTAAAGACTTATGGTCGGCAACTTCAGAGGCTGATGGTCGTGATGTAACGGCAGGTGGTGTCGCTAATCTAATCAACCCAAATACCCGCAAAGCGGTGAGTGACCTTAAGTGTACGACTTATCCTTGTGCGCTAATGGTGGCGGATAACCGCATTAATCCTGCAAATGCTTTTGATACGGGTGGCTTCATTACGAATGGTGTCATGGGGCTGCCGGATACTACGACGGTTGAAACACGTCAGGCAATGGTTAACTTCATTCTGGGTCGTAAGTTAAATACTGAAACTGGTGAGTATGAGTTGTTTCCACACATGGGAGATATGCTGCACTCTGAGCCATTGGTGATGACCTACGATAAGAACTATCGTGAAAATGCGAGCGAATCGACCGAGTACAATAAGCAGGTCATTTACGCTGCAACGAATGAAGGCTACCTGCACGCCTTTGATACCACTTCTGGTAAAGAGCTGTTTGCATTTATGCCATCATCGTTGATGAGAAATATTCAAACGCAATATTACAACACGGATACTGGTAGCCACAGTTATGGCGTGGACGGTATTTTAACCAGCTGGTTTGACGATAAGAATAAAGATGGCGTGGTGGATAGCGCCAGCGGTGACCGTGTTTATTTATACTTCGGCCTACGTCGTGGTGGGCGCGAGTATTATGCGCTGGATGTCACAAATCCTAAGGAGCCTAAAGTGCTTTGGAAGGTGAGTGCAAATGTGGTCAGCGCTATCGAGAAAGACACTAACTGTAAAGTGCATCCCGGCCTTCACTTGGGAGAAGTGATCAGTAATGGGCTTCACCTTGGTATGTATGAGGATACTTCCTGCGATCCGAATGTACATGCAGGAGAAGGTGATTTTGCAAACCTGGGACAAAGTTGGTCAACGCCTTATCTAACCAAAATACGCACGAGTGGTTCCACGTTTAAAGAGGTCGTCATTTTCAGCGGTGGCTATGACATCAATCAGGATATTAAGGATCTGGATGATCGCGCGGCTGCTGACAGTATGGGAAATGATGTTTTCATTGTCGATGCACTAACCGGGCAGCGAATTTGGTCGCTGCAAAGCAGTGCGCTTGGTGGTGCTGCGTCCAACGGAACAAGTTCTGTGTCGCACAGTATTCCGGGTGGCTTACGTATACTGGATATGAATCAGGATGGCGCGGTTGACCGTGTATATTTCACGGATACTGCCGCTCAGGTTTGGCGCTTAGAGTTTCCGGTTGGCCCAAGTTATGACTTGAAAGGTGCACGTTTAATTAAGCTAGCCGACCTTGGCGGTAGTGGCAGTAACTCGCGAATGTTCTTTAATGAGCCGGATGTTGCTTTGCTCAAGCATAAAGGGAAGCCGTGGTTGGCGATATCGGTTGGTTCTGGGTATCGTGCGCATCCGGCAGATGAAACAGTAACTGATGCCTTTTATGTGTTACTGGATGCGGCGGTCAACACACCATTGGAGTCTAGTGCTTTTGGTGATGGTGCATTTGCAACGCTTACCGAGTCTGACCTGGTGCAAGTGAGCGCTACGGCAGGCCAATCAGCCTCAGCGATTAATCAGGGTGATCTAACAGGTCAAACCATTTTTGATGTCGAAAATAAAGCGGGCTGGTTTCTAAAGCTTCCTAATGTGGGAGAGAAAGTATTGTCTACTAGTATTACGGCACAGGGTAAGGTGATGTTTACCACGTTAGTACCTAATGCGGGTGCTTCTGATGCGGTGGTAGATTTATGTACCTCACCGCTCACACAAGGCCGTTTCTATTCCCTTGACCTGCTAACCGCAACTGCAGGGGATGATTTAAATAATGATGGTGTGGTTAGTGATGCTGATCTGTTCACCGTGATATCGGCGAATGAAATACCCGGCTCACCGCAGCAAATATTTAATGAGCCGTTTTGCAGTGATGAAAGTAAGCGCTGCACTCAGAGTATTGATGTGCGGGTTGGTAAGGCCAATAATCCGGCAGTGAGTTATGACGCATCATTCCTTGAAAATGTATTTTGGAAAAATCCTCCTAAAAATTAACATTAGGGATTGCGAAACCTAAAAACAGAGGGTAAGATCTGTCTCCTCTTTAGGCGCGTAGCTCAGTTGGTTAGAGCACTACCTTGACATGGTAGGGGTCGGTGGTTCGAATCCACTCGCGCCTACCAGATTTGATTAAGTCACTTCATAATCGTTTGTTGATGACTACAGATCTGGTAAATGTCTGATATCCACAATTACTTCCCATCTGTTTTTTTCTGTTATCCCATTTGTTTGTGGGGTAGAATGCTTAGTGTATTTTATATGCAAAAAATGTCTTTTTCAGACTAATATTCAACAATAAAAATGATTAGGAGGCACCGTGAAGGGCGTTATTTTCACAGAATTTCTTGAAATGGTTGAGGATAAATTTTCTCCCGAAATTGCAGACAGAATGATTGAGGCATCCAACCTTTCAACGGGAGGCGCTTATACATCCGTCGGAACCTATCCACACAGTGAGCTGGTGGAAATGGTCGGCCATTTAAGTGAAGAATCAGAGATCGATGTGGTTCCGTTGATCAAGGTCTTTGGCCAGCACTTGTTCGGTCGCTTTGTAGAGTTGTATCCCGAGTTCTTTGCCAATGTTGACTCTTGCTTTGGCTTTCTAGCACTCATTGAAGATCATGTGCATGTTGAAGTACGCAAGTTGTACCCAGATGCCGAGCTGCCAACGTTTGGCACCGAGCAGCCAGAGCCTTTAGTGTTGGAAATGACTTACCAGTCGTTACGTCCATTTGCTCCGGTAGCGGAAGGCTTAATTCGTGGCTGTATTGAGCACTTTCAGGAAGATATTACATTAACGTCTGAAAATTTATCAGGCGTGGAAAACACGCATGTGCGGTTTAGGCTTGAAAAAGCAGCGGCTTAACCGTGAGTGACGAATTAGAATTATACAAGCGACGTTTTCAACGTGAGCGAGCTGCCCGAAAGCAAGCTGAGTCGTTGTTGGAGCGTAAAAGTCGCGAACTCTACGATAGCAACAATAGCCTACAAACGCTTGCGGAGTCCTTGGAGGAGCAAATCCTTCAACGTACCAGTGAGCTGAAGCAAGCGCGTGACGTGGCATTGGCCGCCAGTGAGTCTAAAACGACGTTTCTGAGCACCATGAGCCATGAAATACGCACGCCCATGAACGGCATTATTGGAATGTCGTATTTGTTGCTCGATACTGAACTGACTCCCGAGCAGCGGCGCCAGGCTTCGGTGATTCTATCCTCGTCGCAGTCTTTGCTGCGTATCATCAATGACATCCTCGACTTATCGAAGCTTGAAGCCGGTAAGTTTGAAATTCTTAATGAGACTTTCGTTCTAAGTGATTTGCTAGACGATATTTTTGGTTCTATGGCAATTACAGCGGCGAATAAGCAGCTTGAGCTGTTATGCCAAACCGACTGCAGCGTTCCGCAGAAGCTGACTGGCGATCCTTTGCGGTTACGACAGATCTTAGTTAATTTATTGGGTAATGCGCTTAAGTTTACAAGCAGTGGCTATGTCATGCTGCGTGCATTCCGCATTGCCAAAGATAATGACTCAGTCAGTATCCGCTTTGAAATTAGTGATACCGGCACTGGTTTGGATCAGGTTGCACAAGATGGCTTATTTACACCGTTCTCTCAGGGCAAGTATGACCGAACCAACCCTCAAGGTACGGGCTTAGGTTTATCGATCTCTAAGCGACTGGCTTTGTTGATGAAAGGGGATATCGGCTTAGAAAGTACCTTGGACAAAGGAAGTACCTTCTGGGTTGAAATTCCATTTGGGCATACTGATGATCGCTCAGATTGCAAAACGCTCTTAGGGCGCTCGTTTGCCTTGCATGAAAACAATACCTTAATTCTTGATATTGTTAAGCGGCAGTTTGCAGCCCTTGGGGCGAATTTAACGGTTGTGAACTCAGTCGATGAGTTAGTTGAGTTGCATGCACTAAAGCACGAAAACAAAATCGACCGATTCATTGTTGACCTTGAACATCTGAAAGATAGTGATCAGTCGCAATTGCTTAGCCATTTAAAGCAGTCTGATCTGCCAGATTCCTGGCTGTTTGTGCGAAGTATTAATGAATCAAGCTCTGCCTTAACGCGTGAGATTCAGCAGCAATCCTTACCGAGCATGACTAAGCCACTTAGCCAGATTAAGTTCTCACGGCACTTAGAAGTAGTGGTGGATAATGATAAGCAACGGGATGAAGGTTCTTTGCCTCAAGCGGCTTCCACAGCGGATAAGCCATGGCCGCAGAAGCTGAAAAGCGTGCCACGTATCTTGTTGGTTGAAGATAATACGGTCAATCAAATGGTTGCCATGGCAATGCTTAAAAAGATGGGTTTAAGCATTGAGCTGGCTAAAGATGGGATTGAAGCGGTAGAAGCTGTTCAGGCAAATGATTATGACTTCATTCTGATGGATATTCAGATGCCACGAATGGGTGGAATTGAAGCGATGAAGCTGATTCGTGCGCAATTGGCCGAGGCGGGACGTCAGTCGATTCCCATTGTGGCGCTGACTGCTAATGCCATGCAAGGTGCTTCAGAGGAGTATCGGGGAGAGGGGATGGATGACTACCTGACCAAGCCGATCAACCCGAAAGCGCTGGAAGCCATTTTAATGAAGTGGTTGGTGCCGATCGTTCTATGATTCATTGCGCTACTTAGCGAGTAACTAAATACTCAATACCGCTGGAAGCAAGTTCTTAACAATGGACTATTATTCCAAAGCTTAAATAAAAAAAGGGACAACATGTTTAGAATGTTGTCCCTTTTTTATTGGCAGTGCGAACTGGTTAGCGGCTGGCTAGTTCAGTCTGCTTTGGCTTTAGTAGTGGGCCAAGTTGCTTGTACGCCAGAGTCTCAAGGATGATTCCGTTAGTATTGGCAGTCAGCGCTTTATTTGGCTTGCCTGTTTTCTCATACAGTCCGGAGTACCAACCTTTCTCAGGGTCATACAGCTTGCTGGCGACATCGATCAGCTTGCGAGTGTAATCGGTCTCATACAGTGCGTGCCATCCAAAAGCCGCTTTAGTACTCAGGCTCTTAAAGTCACTGGCGTCATCACCAGCTTCAGTAATTGTGTTCCAGGCTTTACCACCAGTAAATACCGTGTTGTAGACAAAGTAGGGCGCTACATCAATGTTATCTTCACTGACGGCGGTTAGGATGCCAGTATCTTCGTAACGAGCTTCCTGAACCGAATACACGCGATTCGAGAACTGCTGTGAGATCTGATCAAAGCCGTATTCAATACCGTCCAGAATATAAGGCTCGCTCACCACATAGTTGTGTGCGGTGAACTCTTCAGGGCGACGGCTATCGGTGGCAATGTTGATGCCATAGATATCGGTAAATTTTAACCAGGATTGATAATCAATCGCTTCAGCCACGTCATAACCCATTAGCTGCATGGATTTAGCCGCATACTCTTCATAGCCTAAGCGTCCTTCTTGCAGGATTTGTGTCTTTTTACCCTCACGAAGCGCACCGTACAGGTTGCCTTTGTCGACCATGGCTGCCAAGTCCCAGCGAGCCAGAACTTTCTGAACTTCCGGTGTGAATTCAGGGTAGTGCCAAACTAATGCATTGATCGGTACCATTACCCGACCGATATCAATTGCCGACCAGCCAATACCTTGAACAGTCTCACGGTTGGTATAGTCGACCATTTTCAGGCTGATAGTGTTGTAAGATTTATTCGGTAATTTCCCTTCAAACAAAGGCAGTGCTTCCAGACTTGTAAGCAAGTTTGTCATGCGATGTTTGAAGTTCTCTTCTGTAATGATCTTCAGTCGATGTGCTGAAATCAATCCCATCATATAAGACGAGGTATCCCAGAGCGTCGAGGCGTTGTATTGATCAACCGAGTTCACCATGCCCGTTTCAGCAATGGTATTGTTCTCAAAGTACTTCCAGGCAATCTTAGCCCACTCCATTTCCTCAGAGGAAAGGCTGCGCGAAGCAGACAGTGGAATGCTGATTTCATTTTTGATGTTGGCACGTGCAGCCACACGATTTTCAAAGTCGATATTTTCCATGGTGATGACAATACCGAAAGCGGTCGATAATGCCAGCATAAAAACGATATGACTGCGGGCCCGGATCAGGTTAGTTTTGAAACTCATGCGGGTTCCTCATTGAGTGAATGTTTACTAAAGTCCGGAGTGTCCGTGTCATTAGCTGCGGTCTCTGCCGCATTTTGTTCAGGATCTGGTCTCCAAGTAGCCGCGAATAAAATGCCACTTAGTGCCAAAATATTGTTAAGTCCCCAGAAGGTATTAAGTAGTACGCCATCCACCGAGAAGCCAATATGACCCATCGAGAGTTGCCACCAAGCGTAGCCAATACCAATTGCTGTCAGCACCATAATGCTCAGCTGTGGAATGATTAGATGCAGGAAGTTACCTTCTTGTCGATCTTTAGGGGTCACTGGAAAGCTGATCTTTTCGCCTTTCAGTACCGTCCAGATGGCGCGTAAATTATTCGGGAAGAAAGCCAGATAGGAAGCTTTGGATTGATACCCCGCTAACCCCCAGCAGCCCACCATAAAGGCCAATTCGGTCATTAACAAAAATGGCAAAATATGCGCATAAAAGTCCATGGAGTAGGCTTGTACCGGAGCGGTCGCCGTAAACAAGTAAATCAGCGGTGCGCATAGGAAAATCGCATTCCAGATGCCGCCGATGTATGACCAGATCGTGGTGGCATACATTAGTCGCTGTGGCAGGCTCATGCCTTCACGAAATACCGGATTATCATTCTTGGCAATATCCAGTGTGCCACCTGCATACTTAAAGCGCTGAATCGTCCAGCTCAGCAAATCTTGAGGAGACAACATCTTCGACTCAACCTCAGGGTGCATCACTGACTTCCAGTTACGCTCAGAGTCGCCGTGCAACACGATAGAGGTATAGATATCTTCAGATACATGAAAACGGTATGGCGTAAATTCGTTATCCTGCAGTACCTGATGCTTCAGTCCGGACTCGGTAATAGCATCTAACGTTGTTTCACCGGTAAGCTTACGAATCTTCAAGCTGTTGCTGATCACTTCTTTATCAATGGATTCAGCGTAGGCCTTAAGCGCGGCTTCCATAACGGCTTCACGGCGGTGAATAGAACCTGCACCGCAGCAGAAAGAAGCATTACACCAGTTGCGGCGACGTTGAATCACGTCATAGAACATTTTAGGGTCATTCACGAAGGGATCTGCGCCGATGCGCACTTCGCCAATTAGCTTCTCAATACCGGCACCTAATAGGCGGCCAGGGGTAGAGAGGTGTTTGCCAAGTGTTGTTTCCAGCGTTTTACCTTCTGGTAAGTCAAAGAACCATTGAGGGGTTTGCACCCACGCCACACTAGGATCACGAAAGTAACCTAAAGTGTGTTCGAGAATAGTTGGAAAAGGGCGTGTGTCGGCATCACAGATAACGATGAAATCACCACTGGTTTGCTCCATGGCATTACGTAAATTACCCGCTTTGTAACCCATGTTGTTGTTACGGGTGATGTAGTTAACCCCTTCCTCTTCACTCACCTGCTGCATGGTCGCACGCTTACCGTCATCCAGCACATGGATGCTGATATCGATATGGCTTGGGTATTGAACGCGCTTGGCATCCTGAATACTTAAGCGCACCAGCTCAGGGTCTTCATCATAAGTAGGAAAGTAAACATCGACCTTAATCGGGCGATCTTGCTGCGGTTGGTAGTCGACCACTTCACTTAAATGAGCGGGCGGCTCTTGCTTTGGAGTATCTTTCACTTTCCATAAATTGAAGGTGAAAAAACACAAGCCGATATAAGCCCCAGTTTCGGCAACCACCAAGGGAATCGCGTACCAAAGCGCTTCCATATTAAGGGAAGACGTCCAACGCCAATAGATATACCAAAGCCCTAACGTTAGGTTAATAACCGCTAAGTATTGCCAGAGCAACTCTCGAGTTGGAGAGTGCGGTAATGGCGGTTCGGGAACCCGGTTTTCGAATTTTTCAAAATAAAAACCCATGGTGAGCATCCTTTATAATTATTATTCTGCTTAACACATACCCAGGGTGATGAGATGTTACAGTTAAATTGTCGTCTGCTTTTTTAGGATCAATTGATTGTGATCAGTATGACGATAGTACTCAATGCTATCAGACAGTGCCTGAATCAGGCATAAACCCCAGCCGCCTTCTGGCATATCATTTATATCTGGAAGCTCTGAGCCTTCCGCTATGGCAGAGCCAGGTGCGGGAATGCCGGTATCGGTAATCGAAATCACCGTGCTGCCGTCCTCCAGCGTCAATACAATATTGATCGCATGACCCGGTTTTTCCAGATAAGCATGTTCAACGACATTGTTTAATGCTTCTACCAGCATTAACTCCAGCTGGCCTTGTAGGTCAATTGGAATCTCGTATTCCGTGCAATAGTTATACAGTAGTTCTGAGGCTTTACGGACCTCCGAGAAGCTACTATCAATAGTTAGTGTGAACATTATTTTTCAAAAATGCGGCAATGTTACTCACCGCATTCTCAGGTCCCCCACAGCTGTTTAGTGTTATGGATAAGATGCTGTTTCACTCAGCTGAAGTGTTGTTTGGCGCTTTCAAGGTTATCTGACAGGGTAAAGATTCGATCCATACGCGTCAGCTTGAATAGTTCCAGTACTGCGCCGGATGCACCTAGTACAACCATCTTGCCAGTGCCGCCAACCTGTTTCAGTACCGCTACCATTGCGCCGAGACTGCTACTGTCCATAAAGCTCAAACGGCTGATATCAAGAATCAGTTGATTGTTACCAGATTGGATAATCGCTTCCATCGCCGCCTTAAAATCGGGTGCAACTGAGGCATCTAGGCGAGTCTCGTCAAGCGTCGCAGTGGTCAGGCCATTGTCTTGTTGTAAATTGATGTTCATGGTGTAGCCTCATTTATTGTTGTTTATTTCGTCGAACTCGAAAATCAGAAAGCTGACGTCGTCAGGGAGTTTATTTAGTTGATCGTTACCGAGCCATTCAGTGGCAATGGTCTCTGTAATTTGTTTTGCGCTTTGCTCTTTAATCGCTTCAAAGTGCGAGGTCAGGTTGTCGCCCTCCAATACTTCATTGTTCAAGAGCGATGTATTCTCGCTAATGCCATCGGAGTACAGGATAAATTTATCGCCAGGTTCCATTTGGATAACCTGAGTCTCGTAGTCAGCTCCTTCAAACAAGCCAACGGGGAAACCGTTTATTTCAATCGGTGCAACGGTATTCTCTTTGTGCTTAATCCAGTAAGGGTGAGGGTGACCTGCTTGCACGTAATAGATTTTGTTCTCTTGCAGATCAACAATTCCAAAAATCATGGTCAGATAGTGATCATGTTTTTGCTCAAGCAGTCGTGCATTCAAGTTGTGTGCGAATAGGGCGGGGATTTCTTGTAAGCGGTCCCGGGTGACAGCGCCACCGTATAATCCACGCTTTAAGCCCAGTGAAACCTGAAGCGACATGGATAACATGGCCGCCGAAATTCCGTGACCGGAAATATCAACGCTATAAAACACCAAACAGTCCGTCTGGGTTTGGTAGTAGTCGAACGTATCACCCCCAATAAACACGGCAGGCTTGAAAAACCATTCTGTCTTTACGGATTTTAAGCGAAGCGGATCGGGCAGCGAGCTGACCTGAGTGGCGGCGGCATCTTCAAGGTCTTTCTGGATGCGATCATGGGCCTCTCGTAGTGCTGCATTTTTCTCAGCAATGTCATTTTCCAGCGTTACAACCCGTTGAGCGCCGAGTAAGCGAATGCGAATTTCTTCCAGATTAACCGGCTTGGAGGCAAAGCCATCAGCGCCAGAGTTAATGGCGTCTAAGATGTTCTTTTTGCCACTCAGACCGGTTAACAAAATGATGTATATATAATGAGAGAAGTTGGCGGCACGAATTCGCTCGCACAGACCAATACCATCAAGACGTGGCATTTGCCAGTCACTGATCACGGCTTCGAATCGACCTTCCTGAAGTTTCTCCCAGGCGTCTTCCCCATCGATTGCCTCAGTCACTGTGTGGCCAAGCTTTTTTACCATATGGCATATGATCATGCGCATTTCTTTGGCGTCATCTACGATTAGAATATTCATGCGGCATTAAGGTAAGTCATTGTTTTAATAATTTTTATTATTCACTTGTGTGACGAAAAATAAGTGTGACATAATGAAATCCTGCTGTAAAACAGAATTAATAAAAATTAGACAAGCTGTATTTTTTACAGACATATTCTTATCTATTCATGTCTTGTGCAGATTGGTTTAACGATAATAATAAGAAAAATAAGCGGGTAAATAATCATGCTCTACCGATCAATCAGCGTTGCGGTCATCGTGCTGTTGTCGTGGCTGACTTATATGTCAGTGCAGTCTTCTCAAAGTCTCAGTCGTCAAATTCAGGGTGTTGCTGGTTTGTATCAGCAATCTTCCGAGCAGGTTGATGGCATCGTTGAGACTCAAGTGGTCATTACTGATCAGATTAAAGCAATCGAAGCATTCATTGCGAAACAAGACCAGTCGGCAAAAGAAAAACAACAAATTCAGGCTAAGTTATCGAAAGAGCAGCAGCTGACAGAGTTATATAAAACTTATGCTGCAGTCTTGAGAGCCGATGCACTTCGCGGCGCAAAAAAATTCCCAGAAGCGGCAGCATTACTTAAAGGCACCAAGAAAGCCATTTGGAAAGCCGGTGACACCTATAAAGAACACCAAAAAAGTATGCGCGGCCTAATGCAGAAAGTTGATGCACTGGTTAACGCCTGGAACGCAAAAGATGGTAGCAAAACTGCATTTGATATCCATGAAACTATAAACAAAGTCCTGCAAGATAAAGGTAAGTAAAGATGAGTGAGCAAAATAATAATAACAACGAGAATCGCCGCAAACTTAAACGTTATCTGCCTCTTCTGTTAGGCACAGCTCTGGGAGTGGGTGTCATTGCCTGGAGTACGTCTAAGGTTGAAAACACAACGGGCGATCGAGATCCATCAGAGCTATTCGCGTCAAAATCTGCTGAAGACGAAGCAGGGATGTGCGCAGCGACTAAAGCGGTCAAGCATGCTTGCTTTAGTGCTAAGAGCTGCCTGAGCGAAGAAGACATGAAGACGGCGCGGATTGCCTGGAAGTATTACGAGAATAACTACCAGCCCAAAACAGGTCTGGTAAACGCGGCAAACAAATACCCTTCAACCACGATGTGGGATACCGGTTCTGCAATGGCAGCGACGATTGCCGCTCAGGATTTTGGGATTATCACACAGAAAGAGTTTGATGATCGCATTGTGGCGCTGATCAAGACATTGAGCACCATGAAGCTGTTCAATAATGAAGCTCCAAACAAGGTATACAACACCATGTCTGGCGCGATGGTGGATTACCGAAACCAACCGACTGAGGACGGTATCGGGGTCTCTACATTGGATTTGGCGCGTTTGGTCTCTTGGATGAATACGTTAATCTGCAAATACCCCAAGTTTACCAACCACGCGAATCAGGTGTTATCACGCTGGAAATATGAGCGTTTGATTAAAAATGGCCAGATGTATGGCTTGGCACGCGATGCAGTGACTAAAAAGATCCGTGTCTTGCAGGAAGGCCGACTAGGTTATGAGCAGTATGCTGGTAAAGTATTCCAAGAAGTAGGTTTTGATCAAAGCGTTGCGGCAGATTACAACAATGACTTCCGCAGTGGTATGGATATCTATGATGTACCCATTGCCTATGATAGCCGTGACCCTCGTGTATTAGGTGCTTACAACTATGTGGTCACCGAGTCCTATGGTCTGGATGCAATGGAGCATGGTTACGACGATGTAAACATTCCATTGGTTAGAAATATATTTGATGTGCAAAAAGAGCGTTGGAAGCGTACCGGTATCGTAAGCGCGATCTCGGAGGACAACGTTGACCAAAAGCCTTACTTTGTCTACAACACGATCTTTACTGCAGGTCTGCCATGGAATACCACAACCGACCGTGGTGTGCAGTATGACAACCTGAAGAGCGTATCCACTAAAGCCGCAATGACCATGATTGCGCTTTATCCGGATGATGAGTACAGCAAGGTATTGAAAGAGCACGTTGAGAGCGCTTATCACCCTGATAAAGGCTGGTACTCCGGTGTTTATGAGAATGGTGGTGGTTACAACAAAGCGATTACTGCTAATACTAACGGCATCGTTTTGAGTACTTTGCTCTATAAAAAATACGGGTCATTGTTTGATATTTGCAACGCTTGCGATCGCAAACTTAAGCTCGACGAAAAAATCTTTGAGCTTCAACAGAAATAAATCATGACCTCTGCACACACTCATTATTGGCTTAAGCACTCCGGACAGCAGTTAACCCTGCTGTTCGCGTGTATCTGTGCCTCAATGAGTGCGTCAGCTCAAGAGATAACAGTACCGATTCTTAAGCAAAGCAAGATACTGCAATGCGCCAGAACTGAAGCTAAGGCTAAAGTGGCTTTGGATGGCTTGTGGGAAATTCAACGAGATGAAGAAGGTATTCCGGATGAGTTACTGCTTAAAGGTCAGAAGCGAGTGCTGCATGCGGCTAGCTTAGACATTGTGCTGGACGCTTTGCTGAGCACCGCGACTAAGTTTCCGGCATTGCGCAATCAAGCTGAGCGGACCATGTTGCAATGGAACTACTGCCAGACATTTCGTGGTGGTAGTTTTTACGATATTGAAGTGGATGAGACTGGTCGACAGACTTTTATGGTTGCAGGGGAGTCACCTCTTGGCTGGAGTAGCTTTAAACGTCTTGGCTTTTTTGGTGATAGTGAGTCTCGTTTTATTCCTGAGCTCATCAGCTCCGATGAGCAAAGCTCACGCCAGGATTTTCAGCATTTATTTCACCGGATCTATCGGGAGCAATGCTTTCCGCATCCGGATACTTCGCAGTTGTTTGAAAGTGAGTTGTTGGATACCAGCAGCAAAATTACAGCGGAGCCAGCAGGCAAAAATGAAGAGTATCCACATTATTGGGAAACTGATTGTGTGTATCCTCGTGAAGCGCCTGAGTTAGAGACCAAGGTTGAGATTGTTCCTGTACCCGTATTGGTGCCTGAGCTACGTTCTGCCTTAGAACTCTTACCGGTTCCTGTTCTGGTTCCTAATATTCGCAGCCAGGTAGAAATTTTACCGGTACCTGTTTTAGTGCCAGGGCTTCGCAGTGGCGTTGAAATCCTTCCCGTACTTGTTGATGTTCCAACGCTGGATACGCAGCTGGATATCGTTCCTGTGCCGGTTGAAGTACCTTTATTGGAAACGCAGTTAGACATTCTTCCAGTGGCGATCGATGTTCCTTTACTGGAAGCGACACTAGAAATTATTCCGGTGCCAGTTGAAGTGCCTGTTTTGGCTTCTCAAGTAGAAATTCTACCGGTTCCAGTTGATATCTTATTACCGAAAACGCTTGTTGAGATTGAAGAGCAATCGGTGAATATTCCAGTGTTGGCGAGTAAGGTGACGTTCGACCCTCGACCTGCGCCTGAAAAGATTTTTAAACGTCCGGCAGCGCCAGTGGTTAAAAACGTTGGCGGTAACGGCGGTGGTTATTATGCCGGTGGTACTGGTGGAGTAGCGCCTGTCGTTACTAATTATGCACCAGCAGCTCCTCAGGTGGTTAGGCAGCCCGTTCGGGTTGTGCAACCTGTGCAGCAGGTGGTTCAAGCTCAACCCGTTGTGCAAGTCGCTCAGCCAGTAATCACTGCACGGCCTTCTTATGTGGTTGATAGCAATGCGCCGTTGCTGGAGCGTTTGCTGGGTCAGATTGGCAATGGGAACGTACTGATCATTGATAAAATTCAACTGACGGTGAATGAGTACAAAGGTAACGTTCAAACGGCTATCTCAAGCTCAGATGTTGGTACGACTCAGAATGTCGAAGCGGTTGGCGCGTCAGTGGTTAAAGAGCTGGTTAAGTCACTGCCTAACTATAATGTTTCATTGGTTTCTACTTCTACGCAGGCACAGGCTCCACAGCCTGCATCGAAACCAGCTCCGGTCATTGCTAAGGTTGCACCTGCGGTAAACGTGCAAAAGCGTCCGGCACCGAAAAAGTATGTTGCTAAGACTGTGTCGGTGCCGTATTTGCAGCCGATGCTGGTTGTTGGTCAGCCATGGCAGCCAGCACCGAAGCCGGTAGTCATTAGCTCTTCAAAGAAGACTCAGAAAAAATCCGTTAAAGTACCTTCGCTGGCAAGCAAAGCGAAGGTGAAGCCTTCAGCCAAGAAGTCAGTTAAAAAGCAGACTAAGAAACAATATAAAGCCCCTGCGAAAAAGCAGACGCAGCCAACGCCAAAGTCCAAGTCATCCAGTTTATTTGTTTACAAACCTTATGACTGGAAGAAAAAGTCAGAAGGGCAGAGTGTTGAAGAATTACTCCAGGAATATGCGGAGTACGAAGCCAAGCGAAAAGCCGCTCTGGCAGCTAAAAAAAAAATAGATAAAGCTAATGAAGAAGGGCGGACGCCGGTTTGGGTAGAGATTGAAGAAAGTAAGCCGCAGCCACGCGTTGAGACTCATTCCAAAGTTGAAACAAGTAAGCAGCAGCCGGTTGAAATTTCGTTAACTAAAGGTATGGCAATGCCTGAAGAGAAAGTCAGTTTTGATTTCTCAGGTGGCCGTAATGACGATGATGCTAAAGCGTCAGATGTCATTCCATTAACGTTGACTGATGATGCACCATTGCCGTATCTGATCGAAGAGCATTTCGAGCCGGGTAGTGCGACTAAAAAAACAAGCAAAAAAGCGACAGCTAAAAAGAAAGAGAAAAAGCCCATTGGATTGGCTGGAAACCTGTATCTGAAGAAGTCGCTGGGTAGCGGCAATATGGGGATCGGTGGTTCTATCAATCGCAAGCTGGTTAAAGACAGTTACTGGTTTGCGAGAGTCGGTTGGAGTTATTCGCTTGAGCAAAGTGATGACCCGTTTAGCTACTCTTGGGGTATTGGCTACAGTGACTGGCATGCCGGAACTTTTTCTGCGCAGTTAAACAACTGGGGACCGATCAAGTTAGGTGAGGGCTTAGCGCTTGATAAGGCCGTGGCCAGCTTCGGTTACTCAGTAAAGTCTGAACTGCTCAAGAAATACCGCTTAAGCGCTTCTGGCGCATTGAATATCCCAATTAAGGGTAACAGTTCTGTGGCGGCCAATTTCCGCTGGTCACCAAAGGAAAACTGGTACATTAATGCCTCGGTGAGCCAGCCACTAGAAGGTGGTGGGGAGCCCAAGTGGAGCTATGGTTTTGGTTACAGCGACTGGCGTCCTAATAAGTTTAATCTGCAGTATTCGAACTATGGTCCAAACGAATTGTTTGATACCAACTACAACAAAAACGGTACTTGGTCATTTAGCTATAACTGGAAGTTTTAATTAACGCCCGATTCAGCGTATTTGTGCCAAATTACTTATAATTAATAATAAATAGAAAAAACAGGTAGGCCATTCCCATGAGTGCATCCAGTACTATGCTTGAACAAGAAATGGCGAATAAAGAAGAGGGGACCCAAAGTTGGGTTTACACCGACACAGGAGCTACACGAGATCTACGATTAGATTTCTTGCGTGGCTTTGTCATACCTTTATTATTTGCCAGTCACTTTGAATATTTTTCAGCATTAATGTTTGTTGGCTGGGAGCGGGCAGGTATTGTCTCGACAGCAGAAATATTTGTGATTCTGGCGGGCGTTGTCGTCGGCATGGTGTTTGGTAAAAAGCTTAAAAAAGATGGCTTGGCTGCGGTGATGCCATCCTTAATGGATCGCTCGGTTAAACTCTATCTGACCAACGTCATGTTGATTTTAATCATCGCTGGCATACGCTACTTACCTGAAATTGATAGCACGATCATTACCACTTTTCACAGTCCATTCAGCGGTAAAACCTTTCCCTTATTTCCATCAATGGAGTCCGGATTTTTCAATCTGGTGAGTCAGGCATTATTACTTAGAATTGGGCCGCACCAATTCCAGATCATTGGAATGTATGTGGCGATGTTCGTACTGGTGACACCGTTTATATTCTTTATGATCAGCCGCAAGCGAGTCGCTTTGCTGCTGGGGATTAGTTGGGTGATTTATCTGATTAACTTTGGTGCTCATGAACCTAACTCTGGCAGCCCAGCGTTTCGTCCAACGGGCGCTCAGTTTGAGTATGCTTTCCCGATCTTAGCTTGGCAGATGATTTATGTGCATGGCGTGGTCGCGGGATATTTCAAAAAAGAGATTCTGGAATTCTTTAGCACTCAGCAAGGCAAGCTAGTGATGTATGCCTCCTTTGCGCTAACGTTCGCCTTCTTTATTTTGACGTGGAATAACCCGTTGAAAGAGTTTGGCTCGGCACACTTCTCAATGATTTCACCGGATACTTTCCATTCAATCTATGGTCAGTATTTTCAAAAGTATAAGTTAGGGCCTGGCCGTGTACTCAATGCCTTTGTGCTTCTGATTACCATGTATGCGATTCTGACACGCTTCTGGGTGCCAATTAACAAGGCGCTGGGTTGGTTCTTTATTCCACTAGGACAAGCATCGTTATACGTGTTCTTTGTGCATATCTTCTTTTTGCTGATCTTGGCTAATACGCCATTGCCAGCCATGAACGACTTTTGGATTAATACTGCGATTCATGCCGGTTTGCTATTTACCGCTTGGGCGATGGTCAGAACCCGTTTTCTGTTTAAGATTATTCCGAACTAAGTACGACTAATGCAGATGATGATTTCATAGCGTCATTTAGCATCGATATAAAAAAGCCGCGTTCATTATGACGCGGCTTTTTTGTGTTCTAAACTAAAGTATGCTTAGTGGCCGCTGATTTTCGCGTGCAGTGGTTTAGTCTCTTCGAAGGCTTTGATCTGCTCGTCGCTGGCTTTGGCTTGGTGCTTTTCTTTCCACTCTGAAAACGGCATGCCATAAATAGCTTCACGCGCCTGATCATAGTCCATGGTTTCGCCCAGCTCAGTAGCTGCTTCCAGATACCATTTGCTCAGGCAGTTCCGGCAGAATCCGGACAGATTCATCAGGTCAATGTTTTGAACATCGCTGCGTTCCTGAAGGTGGGCGACTAAACCACGAAATGCGGCGGCTTCAGCTTTAATGCGGTTCTCGTTATCCATGTAAACACTTCCTGCACAATGAAATCGGCTCAGTATGCCAGAAGTATTAGGCATAAAAAAAGAGAACCCTTAGGTTCTCCTGGAATATTGTCGTTGCGTTGGCGGCTAAATAGTAGGGAGCTACCAACTTCCCGGAGTAAGGTGTAACGACAATTGATGTAAACATGTGACGGTTAGTCTAATGCATATACGATTTTCCTACCTCACTAGGATTAGGTATGGCGATTAAATTGCCATTACCTAGCTATAAGAGGTATTTAACCGCAGTGATTAATCATGTACCGTGATGGCTAATTAATTATTATTACATCCAATAGTATGGAGCTTCGTCAATTACGTGCATTGATAACGCTTGTTGAGCATGATTACAATGTCAGCAAAGCCGCTGCACGTTTAAATTTGGTTCAGTCCGCCGTCTCCCAACAGATTAGTAAGCTAGAGGCTGAGCTGGGTACGCCATTATTTTTGCGCCACGGTAAGCGACTGATTGGTTTGACCGACACCGGTCAGAAGATCATTGAATATGCCTACCGTTCACTAGCGACCATTGAAAATATTTATGAAATTGGTCGTGAGCAGATTAGTACCGGTGAGGGGATGCTACGAATTGGTGTGACGCATATGCAAGCGCGTTATATTCTGCCATCGGTAATTAAGCAGTTTCGGGTTCAGTATCCGACGATTGAATTGCAAGTGCATCAAGGAACGCCCGTGCAGTTGGTGGAAAAAGCAATTCACGATGAGGTTGATTTTTCTGTATGCACTGAAGCTTTAGCGGTGAGTCAGGATTTGTTGACGATCCCTTGTTATCGCTGGAATCGAAGCCTGATTGCACTGGTAGATAATCCGATCTTAAGTCTTGCAAAAATCAATTTAAAGGCGCTCTCAGAAGTGCCATTAGTGACTTATGTTCAAGGCTTTACGGGCTGTACAGCATTTACCGATACTTTTGAACGAGCGGGTGTTCGGCCTAAAATCGTGTTGAGCGCATCAGATACTGACGTGATCAAAACTTATGTGCGGGAGGGCTTAGGCGTTGGAATTATTGCCAGTCCAGCCTATGTGGATGATCAGGACCAAGACTTGATCAGACGTGATTTAAGTGAGCTATTTCCGTGGGGAACCACGCGGATTGCCTATCAAAAAGATAAGTTTATTCGTCGTCATCAGCGCTACTTTATCGACTTATTATTAAAGACCGTGCGACAGCCAGATCGCTGGCACGGCCTTATTCCTAGCGAGTAACGACCTAGCCGGTATTACGCATACCTGCCGCTATTGCATTGATCGTTAACAACAAACCATCCAGCCATGGTGAGCGCTCATCACCTTCAGGGAAGCTCCGGTGACGTTTCATTAGCGCAATCTGGATATGGTTTAGTGGGTCCAGATACGGCTCGCGACGCTCCAGTGAATAACGCAGTTTTGGTGCATTCTCCAGTAAAGTATCTTGCTCACAAATATTTAGTACTTCGCTAACTGTCAGCTCATACTCATTACGAATTTTCGAGAAAATCTTCTGAGATTGTGACTGATCAGCCCATAGCTCTGAGTATTCCTTGGCGGTATTCATGCGTGCTTTAGTTAGGGACATTTGCACATTACTAAACAGCGCGCGGAAGAATGGCCACTCTTGATACATTTTCTTGAGTGTTTCTTCACCCTCTGGCATTTGCTCACGGAAAGCAGCTAGGGCAGAGCCAATGCCGTACCAAGCGGGTAAGGTATGACGTGCTTGCGCCCAGCCAAAGACCCACGGAATGGCACGGATTGAAGACTTGGATCGAATCGCCGTCTTACGATGCGATGGGCGAGAGCCGATATTTAGCTGTCCAATTTCCTGAACTGGCGTGTTTTCATAGAAATAATCTTGGAAACCATCCGTGTTATCCGTCAAATCCCGATAGCTGAATTCCCCGGCTGAGGCCAGCTGCGCCATGGTAGTTAAGAACAACTCATCATAAGGGCCGTGTTTGCGAACCAAGCAGATACTGCTCTTTAACAAGCCAGTGATACCGACCCCCAATTCATACACCGCTGTTTCTACGTTGCTGTATTTATTGGAGATGACTTCACCTTGCTCGGTGAATTTGATCTGACCTTTAACCGTATCAGGCGGCTGAGAAATAATCGCTTCGTGAGTTGGTCCGCCGCCTCGTCCTACGGTGCCGCCACGGCCATGGAACAAGCGGCAGTTCACACCATATTTCTCGGTCAGCGCAATGACTTCTTTCTGGGCGTTATACAAGCTCCATTGTGAGGCTAAAATTCCACCATCTTTATTGGAATCGGAGTAGCCAAGCATGACTTCTTGTAGGTTGCCTGAAGCTTCCAACAGCGCTTTATAAGTGGGGTTAACCAGTAATTTATCCAACACAATTGCGATGCGTTGTAAGTCATCAATAGTTTCAAACAGCGGTGAAATTTGGATATTGGCGAAGTACTTGCCATCCGCATCTTTACCAGCCAAACCGGCCAAACGTGCGAGGAACATCACTTCCATAATGTGACTGGCATCGTGCGTCATCGAGATTACGTAAGTGCCGAAAATGCTATCGCCGGTTTCTTTGCGCATATCGACCATCACATCAAATACTTTCAGTACTTCGATGGTTTGATCGCTGAGTGACTCAGGGTTTGGCTTTGGTAAGGCTCTGTGCTCAATTAACTGAGAGAGCAGGGCAATACGCGCATCTTCATCCATTGAGGCATAGTCGGTATCAGGACGGAACTGCTGTAATACCTCGATAACAGCATTGGTGTGTTCGGTGGATTCTTGGCGAATGTCCAGATCAAACAAACTAAAGCCACAAGTCTCGGCTAAGCGAATCAAATCTTTCAGCTCACGCGCAGCGGTGGCATGGTCATTATGGCTGTGCAAGGAGTCACGGATCAGATACAGATCATTCATGAACTCATCAATGCCTTTATAGCCATGGTGATTTGGATCAACCTGTCCATCACCCAAGCGCGCATTGACCTGTAGTAGGGTTTGCTTCAGACGGTAAGCCATGATTTGTAGCTTGCGGCGGTAAGGCTCGCTCCGCAGGTGATCCGGCTTATCTTTAAATATCGGCTTCAGCAACGTGACCTCATCAGCTTGCATAGACTGAGTGAAGGCGTCAGTCGGCGTGATATAAGCCGTGTCGTGCGACAGGATATTACGCAGGGCACGAGTGCAACGAATGTATTCATTTAAAATGCACTGCATGTGCAAGCGAACGGCTTTGCTGGTTAGGTCAGCAGTTACAAAAGGGTTACCGTCGCGGTCACCACCAATCCATGAACCAAAGCGTAATACCGAGGGCACGGTGATTTCACCTGCGCCATAAACCTTACGCATGGCGCGCTCAAAGAAGCGGTACATTTCCGGAATAGCACGGAAAATACTGGTGTCGAAGTAGAACAAACCATAGCGGATTTCATCTTCTACGGTTGGCTTGTCTACGCGTACTTCATTGGTACGCCAGAGCAGTTGGATTTGTGCTTTCAAGTGGCGCTTGATGGAGTCGCGCTCTTCTTCAATCAGGTAATCATTGTGTAACTGATCAAGAATCAGGAAGATGCTACGTTGCAATGTCATTGAGGTACGGCGACGGGCTTCAGTCGGGTGCGCCGTAAATACCGGAATGTAGCGCATCTGATCCAGTACAGTCTGTACTTCGCTGGCACTCAGGCCTTGCTGTTTCATATCCTCAACCGCGCCTAAGAACGAGCCTTTCCATAAGCTGCGTGAGCCGGTGCGGTACAGTTTGCGGCGTTGTCTGTGTAGGAAATCCTCTTCGACGATGTTCGATACCATGTAGAAAATATTGAAGGCACGAATAACCTGTTCCAATAGATCAATATCTAATGACTCGATGTATTGCATCAATTCGGCACGTTGCTGCTCGTCGTCTTTGATACTGAGCTGAATATAGCCTTTTCGCAGATGTTCAACCGCAGTGAAAAGTTCCTCGCCGGAAATTTCGCAAAGTACTTCACCTAACAAGTCACCAACCATCCGGACTTGGTCTTTGAGTGTGGATACTGCCATCAATGTGTTATCTTGAGCGATTACGTCGGTCATGAGAATTCCTTCGGGATAGAAAGATAATCGGGGTACTACATTAATATTAACGGAAAAAAAGTTGGCGTAAATGAAATCCTTGCAATGTAAGCCGTGTACGTCAATATTTAAGAGTTTATGCCTTTAAGATGATCACTTTAGCCACTTTAAATGCACGCTATATTCATACTGCGTTCGGATTACGTTACCTCTATGCAAACCTTGGTGAGCTGCAGGCACAGACGGTGATGCGTGAATTTACGATTCACGAAATGCCGCTCAATATTGCGGAAAAACTGCTAAGCGATCAACCTACAATTATTGGCATCAGTGTCTATATTTGGAACGTGCGGGAAGTCACTGAGTTGGTTGGAGTGCTCAAGCAAATTGCGCCTCAGGTGAAAATCGTGTTGGGTGGGCCGGAAGTGAGCCATCCGCCTGATTTACCTGATGTGGCTGAGTTGGCCGATTATGTGATTACAGGGCCGGGTGAGCTAAGCTTTCGTCAATTGTGTGAGCAACTGCTACAAGGTCAAAAGCCGTTGAACCGGATTATTAGTGGTGTGTCGGTGCCACTTGATCAACTGCAGTTGCCTTATCAGTTCTACTTGGAAGAGGACCTGGCTAATCGCATCACGTATGTAGAAGCCTCGCGTGGGTGCCCGTTTAAGTGCGAGTTCTGTTTGTCGGCTTTAGATAAAACAGCCAAGCCATTTGAGCTGGGAGCCTTTTTGGATGAAATGGATTCCTTGTATCAACGCGGCGCGCGCAATTTTAAGTTTATCGATCGGACGTTTAATCTGAAGGTAAAAACCTCGGTGGCGATTCTGGAGTTTTTCCTGGAGCGGATGGATGACGATTTGTATCTTCATTTTGAAGTTATTCCGGATAATCTGCCGGATGCTTTAAAAGACATGCTCAAGCGCTTCCCATCTAATCGTCTGCAATTTGAAATTGGGGTACAAACCTTTGATCCGCAAATTCAGGATTTGATTAGCCGCCGTCAGGATAATGACAAGACGATCGAAAATCTGCTGTGGCTACGGGAGCATACTGGCGCGCACTTACATACTGATCTGATCTTTGGCTTGCCGGGCGATACACTGGAGAATTTTGGCAAAAGCTTTGATCAGTTAGCCTTGTTGCGACCACAGGAAATCCAGCTGGGTATATTAAAACGTTTGCGTGGCGCGCCAATTAACCGCCACAGTGAAGACTACCAGCTGCGCTATAACCCGCATCCTCCCTACAATATTCTTAGCACTCGCGATATTGACTTTAGCACCATGCAGCGAGTGAATCGCTTAGCGCGCTACTGGGATATGATTGCCAATTCCGGGCGCTTTACAGTGAGTTTGCCTGTGATTTTAGGGGATCAGCCATTTGTGCGTTTTCTGGCTTTGTCTGATGCGCTATACGTCGCTTCAAACAGTACCTGGAAAATTAACCTACAGCGCTTGTTTGATTTGATTCATGTGGTATCGACGGATGTCTTGGTGTTGGACAAGGAAGAGTTAGAAGCGGCGTTACTAGAAGATTATCAGCGCTCAGGGCAGAAAGGAGAGCCGGCGTTTGTGAAGCAGAAAGCGGTGGTTACTGGTAAAAAAATGGGTAAGGGCACTGCGAATAAACGCCAGCAGTTACACAACCAGTAAATCATTGGCGATTACGGATTACGGATTACGGATTACGGATTACGGATTACGGATTACGGATTACGGATTACGGATTACGGAGTGCAGAGGAATATTTTGTGACTTGGCTTGGTGCTAAAAAGCTCGTTCATTTAGATAAAGTCAGGCACAAAAAGGCTCCCATTGATTAGGTCAAGTGGGAGCCTTTTTTCAGCTAAGTCTTAAACAGACATGCAGATGTATTTGGTTTCGAGGTATTCATCGATTCCGTGGTGTGAGCCTTCACGGCCTAAACCAGAGGACTTGATACCACCAAAAGGTGCAACCTCAGTAGAAATCAGACCCGTGTTTACTCCCACCATGCCGTATTCCAGTGCTTCTGACACCTTCCAAACACGTGACAAGTCACGAGCATAGAAGTAAGCCGCCAGACCAAATTCAGTATCATTCGCCTGATGAATAACATCATCAACGGTTTTGAAGCGGAATAGTGGTGCTAATGGACCAAATGTTTCTTCACGAGCAACCAGCATGGAGCTATCAACGTTAGTTACAATCGTTGGCTGGAAGAAGGTACCACCCAATTCATGCACATCACCACCGGTTAAGATTGTGGCGCCTTTATCAACCGCATCTTTCAGATGTGTTTTAACTTTAGTGATGGCGGCATCGCTGATCAGTGGTCCGGTAGTAACTCCTTCATCTAATCCGCTACCCACTTTCAGTTTGCCAACTGCAATTGCCAATTTCTCAGCGAACTGATCGTAAACTGCGTCTTGCACATAAATTCGGTTAGCGCAGACACAAGTCTGGCCAGCGTTGCGGTATTTGGAAATCATGGCGCCTTCGATGGCTGCATCAATATCAGCGTCATCAAATACAATAAATGGCGCGTTTCCGCCCAGCTCCAAAGACATTTTCTTAACTGTTGGCGCACACTGAGCCATCAACTTGATACCCACACCGGTTGAACCAGTGAAGGACAGTTTACGCACGATTGGGCTGCTGGTTAGTACACCACCGATAGCTACGGCGTCACCTGTTACAATGTTCAGTACGCCAGCTGGAATGCCTGCGCGCTCTGCAAGCTCTGCCAATGCAAAGGCAGAATAAGGCGTTTCTGCTGCAGGCTTGATGACCATCGTGCAGCCAGCAGCTAGTGCCGCGCCGGCTTTACGGGTAATCATTGCCGCAGGGAAGTTCCACGGCGTAATGGCCGCGGTCACGCCGATTGGTTGTTTTAATACAAGAATGCGCTTATCTGGCTGGTGGCCAGGAACGGTTTCACCGTATACACGTTTTGCTTCTTCACCAAACCACTCAATAAAAGAAGCCGCATAGGCAATCTCGCCTTTGGCTTCTGGCAGCGGCTTACCCTGTTCCAAAGTCATGATCATGCCTAGATCATCTTGGTTTTCCATCATCAGCTCAAACCAGCGACGCATTTTGTTCGCACGGTCTTTTGCCGTCAGCGCACGCCATGCAGGCAGTGCAGCATTTGCAGCATCAATGGCGCGTTGCGTTTCTTGCTCGCCCATATTCGGGACGGTGCCAAGTACGTCGCCATTCGCAGGGTTAGTCACTTCAATTGTTGAAGCGTTATCTGCGTCAAGCCACTCGCCGTTGATGTAACATTTTTGATGAAGCAGCTTGGAGTCGTTTAGTTGCATTAAAATGTCCTCTGAGATCTTGAATAGAATGGGGTAAACCGGATCGGATTTCCGGTCACGGTAACGGGTGTACTATTAGATCATAAAACCAATTAGATAGTGGTGCCAGTTTGAATTTCTTAATAAAGCCAGTACTGGGCTGAGAGGGGCGTGAGCTGAGAAGCTAAAACGGTATGGGGAGTCTAAAAAAGACTGTGGTTTTGGAGGCAGGAACTAGCGAAGTCGAGGGTGAGTAAAAGTAAAAAGCAAGGCGCAGAAGGGTATCTGGCCTTGCCATATCAAAGATCTACAGCTGTTTATTCAACAGAAGATAAGTACTCTGAGATTGCTTCGATTTCTTCAGCAGTCACGGCTGCTACCAAAGGCATCATCGCTGCAGTCATACCACCGGTACGAACGCCTTCTTTGATCATGGTGGTTTGGGCAATTAAATACTCTTTGTTTTGGCCAGCCAGCTTAGGGTATGTAGGAATGATTGGAGCCTTACCTTCAGCGCCATGACAAGTCACACATAACTTTTCTGTGTATAGCGCTTTTCCGTCAGCGGCCATTGCAGAAGATGCGCCCAAGCTTGCAATAACTGCTGCACTTAATAACAGGCCATTTACAGTGTTCGTCAGTTTCATAAGTATTTCCTTATTAATTATTAAATTCTGTTCGCGCAATGCGCTAGTAGCCAGCTAATCATTGACCTGAAGGGCTACTTAGTCAATATCACTTAGAGAATGAATTATTAAAGGATGGGTGACTTATTGTTAATCACCCATTTACCTTTAGTTGATCTAGATCATTGACAGAATGGTTTAATATTTTAAGGCTGTGACTCATTCAGTAGATTCTCTACCTGAGAGGTGTAGCGCATGGCCAAGTCAAACAATAAAGTGCCATCTGCTGCCGTGCCGGATGGTCCTGGCGCTGAGTCATAAACAATTGCCTGTGCGCCTGTTTGTTGAATCTTAAAAATGAGATTTTGCAGACGGATTTTGTAGTCTTCCTGAGTCACGTCATTAAAGTAATCATTGACGCTGCTATTGACCCAAACATAATTCGGTAGCTCAGGGCTAACATCTGTTTCAAAGCGTCCCAGAAGGTCACATAAGGTGTTACCACCAACGCCGCTTTGAACAATATTGGCATCTGGAAAACGCAGTGCTAAACGGTCTCTAATCACACCATCAGCAAACCAGCTATCACCTAACAACACATGGGTGCCATCATTTGTAATGCTATTGGCGACACTGCGATACCCATAATCGGCAATGGCTTTGTAACCAAGCTCATTCGGGTGACTTGGGTCAAAGTAAAAGTTCCAGAGGTTTTGGCCTGACAATACTGGACTCACTAGCGCCGTCGCTCCAGTAAGTGTAATGGTCGTGGCATCCAGTGATGCTATTTGGGCAACATTGTAGTCCAGGTTTTCACTCAGGTAGGTAATCAGTTGATTAGGTACCAGCGCTGTTGTGGAGTCAACTTTTAACGTTGTAGCACCTGCGGGGGCATTGGCTGTGACGGTTAAGTCAAGAAATCCACCAGTTTCACCTGCCAAGGTCAGATCGCCATTGGTATCAGCTTGAGAAATCACATAAGCCTGATTTCTCAGAAGTCCATAGTGTCTTTTGACCCAAATAAAAGGCTCAATGGGTTCTGCAATGGCCTCACAGCTAGCCGTCGTAGCAGAGCCATCAGTATCGCCGCCATCCTCGGTTGTTTTTGGGTCATCCTTTGTATCTTCATATGAGTTAGCAGCGGTATCGTGGTAGTCAACTTTGGAGTCGCCAGCGCAGCCATGCAGGAAAAGCAGGCTACACAGTAATATCGGGGTAAGCAGTATCCTTTTCATTCGAGGTCCTTTCAAAATTTTCATTGTTATTGGATGTATGTGTTTTCAAAGGCAGTTTAGGTGGCTTGAGTCTTGGTTGCGTGTTTCAGAGGGAGGAGACGAAGCCTTTTATTGATGAGTGGGCTTGTATTCGATTTATGAAGCTAAACACAAGAGTGGACTTCGGCTAACTAATAGCCATTTCGCTGTGTTTTATGTATTATTTGCCCGAAAAAAAACGATTCAAACCGTTAGCGGTTTCTGGTGATAAAAAGGCGTGAATAATTAGGAGCCTTGTGTTGCGCAAGGGGAGAGGGAGTGTATGAAGTCGTTAATTCGTAATTGCGTAGGGTCGTTACTGTTAATCAGTATGAGTGTGTGTGCAAATGAATCCAATGATCCGTCCGGGGAATTATTTCTTCTTAGAAATGCAGGTGATTTGGCTAACTGCGGGCCAATTACCGCATTAATGGCTCGTCAGTATGCTGATCGAAGTTTTGATGTGAAGAGTCTGGCAGGAGAGGTCATCAAAGCCCGTAAATTATTGGCGGATTATCGTCATCAACCTTTTAGCAAAGATAATGAGGGTTGGTGGAGCTTAAAAGATATACAAATCTATCTGCGTTTTATGGGCGTAAGTAGTCAGCGTGGTGATCTCATTCGTGGTAGAAATTATATCGAACTGAAAAAAGTGATTGATCAGAAAAAAGTAGCCATTATCAATGTAAATATGAATGACTTACCTCGCGGCAATGAGACCGGAAAGCCTTACGGCACCTTCTATGTACCATTTGGGTGGGGGCATTTTATTGCTATTGTCGGTTATCAGGAAAAAAATGGAGAGTTGTATTTTGAGACGCATGACTCTTTTTCACCTCAAGGCAAAAGCCGTCTGTATTTAGCGAAACACCTTGAGCGAGCTATAAAGCGGTATAATCCTTACTACCTTGAGGTCGCACCTAGTTAATGATTGTCAGTGTTTGTTTCTTGCACTTCGTCAGTTGGCTGATTAGCTTATTAGAGTTTCCTTATTGTTATGGTACTCTATTAAGTAACCATCAAAACAACACCTGAGCCTTAGGGGCTCCGGTGTTTAATGAAATCGACTGCAGAATAATAAAAAATATTATGGATATAGTGTGCAAACCAACGCAGACAGACGCTCAGGAGTTACATGACCCTGAGCATCAGCAACTCAAAAAGCAGCTCGCCTCTCAGGAGCGTGAGATTGAACGACTGCGTAAAGATCTCGATATCGCCGAACAAAAATTAGCACATGGCCTAAGCGCTAAAATGGCGTTTCTGAATAATATGAATCATGAGATTCGTACGCCCATGAATGGCATTATTGGTATGTCGGCGCTATTGGCAGAGTCCGATCTCAGCCCCCGCCAGCATAGTCATAACCAAATAATTTTAGAGTCAGCCAGAGGCTTATTCCGTGTATTAGAAGATACGATGGATCTGGCAGAGCTTGAGGCTAACCAGCTTACACTTAACCCTGAGCGTTTCAATTTTCATGAAATGGCCAGCAAAGTGTTAACTACAATGGCACCGTTAGCTGCTGAGAAAAATATTGAGTTAATCGGTGCGATTGATGAGGATATGCCAGAAACACTAATTTCGGATGCTGGACGGATTAAGCAAATTCTGCAAAACCTGATTAGTATTGCGATCAAGTTCACGGAGAAAGGGCACGTCTACGCTTCGGGTAATGTTTTATCACGACATGGTGAATTCGTTACCTTGCGATTTGAGGTGATTGATACCGGTGGCGGTTTGACTCAGGATCTTATCGATGAGTTATTTTCTGTAAAGCAAAGTCAAATCCAGCGGAAAGATTTCGGACACCACGGAACCGGGCTTAGCTTATCCATTAGCCGTTGTTTGGTTGGCCTGTTTCGAGGCAAAATCGGTGCAGAGCCAGATACTGGTCACGGCAGTAAGTTTTGGTTTGAGATCCCGGTTTATGGCGCCGAAGGTGCTCGGGAAATTACGACGAGGGCAGGTGATTGCGCTGTATTTCAGGTCAATCTTCCAAATGATGACTACCTAAGCCATTTATTGACTAGTTTATATGGGTCACTTCAGCAAGCTAGCTCACTACAAGAGCTTACCCGTTGGGCTGAAGATCCCAAGCAATCATTTAGTAAATTCTTAGTTGATGTTGATGCATTGACTCCTGATGAGCGAAATTATCTGTTTGAATTTGTCGCCAACTCACCGCTGGATAGCAAGCGCTGGGTAATGCTGTGCAACGAAAATGATGACGTGGCAAACAGGTCGTACGCTAATAAAGTCCATGGCTGGTCTGTGATCGCGCGTCCTTGGTCCCGATTCAAATTACGCATTGCCCTCACGCAAAATACTGCTCATGACTTTGATCCGCTAACGGTTCCAAGCCATCAGCCCTTGGAAAAGGGGCAAACTCAACCCAGACAGAACCCACATATTCTCTTGGTTGAAGATAACCGCGTAAATCAAATGGTTGCGAAGGCCGTTTTGAATAAGCTGAATGCCAAAGTGACGATTGCCAATGATGGTATCGAAGCGATTGAGCAATATCTTGAGCATGAGTTTGATTTGGTGCTAATGGATATCAGCATGCCAAGAATGGATGGTGTGGAAGCGACTTGTGAACTTAAGAATATGATGAATGCAGGTGCTAAGCGGGTTCCAGTGGTCGCGTTGACGGCTAATGCGATGTCGGATTCTAAAGAAAAATACCTCAGCCTTGGTTTGGATGATTATTTAGCAAAGCCGTTTCAGGCACCGCAACTTAAGCGCATATTGGATAAGTGGCTACTCCCCAAAAAGTCGTAATCCCCAAGATTCGAATACCGGACAGAAAACCTGATAGTCGATGTTAAAAAAAATTATGGTTCCGCATCGTGAGATGCTATACCATAAATTGAAATAGACATTGATTCACGATCAGGAGTGGTACATGAGTAATCGAATTCAACAGGGTGGCTTGCAAGTTGCAGCCTCATTGCATGCATTAGTTGATCAGCAAATCCTTCCGGGCACCGGTATTGACAGCGCTACTTTCTGGCAGCGTTTCGAAACGATTCTGAATGAACTGGCGCCACAGAACAAAGCACTGCTAGCCAAGCGTGATGCGATTCAGGTGAAACTGGATCAGTGGTATCAGCAAAATCAAGGTCCGATTCAAGACATGGATGGCTACAAATCTTTCCTGCGTGAAATCGAATACTTAGTTGATGAAGGTGCTGATTTTAGTATCGGCACTCAAGGCGTTGATGCTGAAATTGCTACTGTAGCCGGTCCACAATTAGTGGTTCCAGTGAACAATGCACGTTTCGCGCTGAATGCGGCCAATGCGCGTTGGGGTAGTTTGTTTGATGCCTACTATGGTACCGATGCGATTGATGATAACGAAGGCGCTGAAAAAACAGCGGCCTATAATCCAGTTCGTGGAGAGCGTGTTGTTGCAACGGCTCAGGCCTTTTTAGATGGTGCAATCCCACTAGCTGAAGGCAAGCATGCTGATGTTGCCGGCTACGAGTTAACCGGTGACTCCACTAAGTCACTCACTGTTAAACTGCAAAATGGCAGCCAAACTCAACTACAAGACTCTGCACAATTCATTGGCTTCCAAGGTGATGCGGCTGCGCCAACTTTGCTGTTGTTTGTGAACAATGGACTGCACATCGAAGTGTGTATTGATCGCGACTCAGTGATTGGCAAGTCAAACCCTGCTGGTATTAAAGATGTCGTGCTCGAATCTGCAATGAGCACCATTATGGATTGCGAAGATTCGGTCGCTGCAGTTGATGCTGAAGATAAAACATTGGTTTACAGCAACTGGTTAGGTCTGATGAAAGGCGACCTGAGCGAAACCTTTGAGAAAGGTGGCAAGCAACTAACTCGCCGCATGAATCCTGATCGCAACTACACCGCATTGGATGGTAGCGATTTAAGCCTACACGGCCGTAGTTTGCTTTTAGTTCGTAATGTTGGTCATTTGATGACTAACGACGCGGTATTAGACGCTAATGGTGACGAAGTTCCAGAAGGAATGCTGGATGCCATGATCACTACAGCTTGCGCGTTGCATGACTTCAATCACACGGGTGATTTAAGCAATAGCCGCCAAAACAGTATTTACATTGTTAAGCCAAAAATGCATGGCCCTGAAGAAGTGGCATTTGCTAATACGTTGTTCTCTCGCGTTGAAACGGCATTGGGCTTAGCGCCAAACACCATGAAAATCGGTGTAATGGATGAGGAGCGCCGCACTACGGTTAATCTGAAAGCCTGTATCCGTGAAGTAAAAGACCGCATCGTATTCATTAATACTGGGTTCCTGGATCGTACCGGTGATGAAATTCACACTAGTATGGAGGCCGGCCCATTCCTGCCAAAAGACAATATCAAGCAGCAGCCTTGGATTGCCGCTTATGAAAACTGGAACGTCGATATTGGCTTGGAGTGTGGCTTCAGTGGTCATGCGCAAATCGGTAAAGGTATGTGGGCAATGCCGGATGAAATGGCGGGTATGTTGGAAGCCAAAATTGGTCATCCAATGGCCGGTGCTAACTGCGCTTGGGTACCTTCTCCAACGGCTGCGACACTGCATGCCACGCATTATCATCAAGTGAGTGTGTTTGCTCGCCAAGCCGAACTGGCTTCACGTGAGCGTGCTAATTTGGATGACATTCTAACCGTGCCACAATTAGGCGATATGGCACTGACGCCAGAGCTGATTCAGGCTGAGTTGGATAATAATGCGCAGGGCTTGTTGGGATATGTCGTGCGTTGGATTAATCAAGGTGTTGGTTGTTCCAAAGTGCCAGACATCAACAACGTTGGTTTGATGGAAGATCGCGCGACTTTACGTATCTCTAGCCAACACATTGCTAACTGGTTGCGTCATGGCATTTTGAACAAAGCACAGGTCATGGAAACGCTGGAGCGTATGGCATTGGTGGTTGATCAGCAAAACGCGGGCGATGCAGCGTATATCCCAATGACGCCAAATACCGCTGATAGTATTGCTTTTAAAGCCGCTTGCGACCTGATTTTTGATGGCACCGCTCAGCCCAATGGCTACACTGAGCCACGTTTGCATGCACGTCGTCGGGAGTTCAAGCAATCGATAGCTTAAAGCCAAACGCTAAAAGCAAAGCAGGGGGCTCGGTTCAATCATTGGACCGGGCGTTCAATCTGCTAAGCCAATTAGCCGAGTCGGGCGCTGATCCGGGAATGAGTCTGGCTGAGCTATCAGCCGCCTCTGGCCTTGCTAACTCCACAACCCATCGCCTCTTGGTGAGTATGAAACATTTAGGTTATGTGGAATACGAAGAGTCCAAAGGCTTGTGGAGCGTGGGGATCAAGGCCTTTTCGGTGGGTAATGCCTACTTGCGCAAGCGGGATTTCATTACGCAGGCACGTCCAATCATGCGTGAGTTGGTTGCTGAGACGGGTGAGACCTCAAACCTTGCTGTCATCAAAGGCGACCGTCATGTATTCGTCGGACAGATTGAGTGCAAAGAAGTGATGCGGATGGTGGTGCAGGTTGGTAGCGATGGCTATTTGCATGCTTCCGGTGTAGGTAAAGCCTTGTTGTCTGCAATGCCAGAGGTGGATGTCCGTCAAATTATCGAACGTACCGGTTTAAAGCCCTTATCCGAGAAAACCATTGTCACGATTGATGGTTTATTGGCTGAGCTGGCTAAGATTCGCAAAACACGTTATGCCTTGGATGATGAAGAACAAACGCCAGGGCTGCGTTGCATTGCCAGTAATATCTATGATGAATATGGTGAAGCGATTGCCGCTGTGTCGATATCCGGGCCATCGGTGCGTATTTTAGATACGCGGATTGAAGCGATTGCAAATAGTGTCATTCAAAAAGCGGATGCGATTACACACACCATTGGTGGAAGGCGCCCTCGTTCCACTGACGCGTAGCCATGGAACGAGGCACAGCTCAGGGGATTAGTCCTGACGCTGAGTCACTTCCAGCAGGTGGTAACCGAACTGAGTCTTTACCGGACCCTGAACCGTTCCAACGTCAGCGCTGAATACAACCTTGTCAAACTCAGGAACCATCTGGCCTGGGCCAAAAGTACCTAGATCGCCACCGCGTCCGCCTGATGGGCAGCTAGAGTTAGCTTTAGCTACTGCACCAAAATCTGCACCGGCTTCAATTTCTTTTTTCAGTTCAAGGCACTTTTCTTCAGTCGCGACAAGAATGTGTCTGGCGTTTGCACTGGCCATAGTTTAATCCATACTAGTTTATAAAGGAGTGCAAGCTAACTGCTTTTTGAGTCGCTTGCAAGTTCTCCCATTCCCAAGCTTGCTATACGGCATTGATACGATATAGTTAAGCGGATAAATTCTTAACACTAAAACAACCACAGGATAATGCGTATGGCTACGATCACACTTCAAGGCAATCCAATTCATACCAATGGTGAGTTACCCGCTGTTGGCAGCACTGCGCCAGATTTCACATTGACCACTGGTGAGCTGGCTGATGTTAGCTTGGCAGAGTACGCTGGCAAGAAAAAAGTACTGAATATCGTTCCAAGTGTCGATACTGGTATCTGTGCTCTTTCAACTAAGCGTTTTAATGAAGCCGCTGCTGATCATGATGACGCGGTATTTTTGACAATTTCTGCGGATCTGCCATTTGCACAAGGTCGTTTTTGTGGCGCAGAAGGTCTGGAAGCGGTTAAAACCTTATCTATGATGCGTTCACGCAGCTTTGCAGAAGACTACGGTATTCTGATTACCGATGGCCCATTGGCTGGTTTGTCAGGCCGTGCAGTGATGGTACTGAATGCCGAAAACGAAGTGGTTTACACCGAGTTAGTGCCTGAAATCGCTCAGGAGCCAGATTACGATGCAGCATTAGCCGCACTGTAAGGCTCACTATTTACTGAGCTGTTACTCAACGATTTACGCTTGAGTTTTAACAGTAAAAGTATCAAATCTGCCCGCGAAATTTGCGGGCAGATTTGTATGTGCTGGTTAGATAGCAGCAGCCAGTTTACACAGGCACCACATTAAACTCCGGGCCATACGGATACTTCGTAATATCCTCCGCATCTCTCTCGCCAACCACTAAAATATCATGCTCCCGATAACCACCAGCGGCTGCTTGCCCGTTTGGAATGGTGAGCATTGGCTCCATCGAAACTACCATGCCGGGGATCAGCTCGGTATCGATATCTTCACGTAACTCCAATCCTGCCTCACGTCCGTAATAGTGTGAGAGCACACCAAAGCTATGCCCATAGCCGAAGGAACGGTATTGCAGTAAATCACGTTCAGCAAAGAACTCATTGATCTTAGCGGTAATGCCAGAGCAAGTTGCACCCGGTTTAATCAAGCTAATGCCCAGCTCATGTGCATCGATATTAGCTTGCCAGATTTGCATGCTGGCATCATCCACTTCACCCACAAACAGCGTGCGCTCAAGGGCGGTGTAATAGCCACTAATCATCGGGAACGTATTTAAGGAAAGGATATCGCCACGCTCTAATTTGCGTGCGGTGACTGGGTTGTGCGCGCCATCAGTATTGAGTCCGGATTGAAACCAAACCCACGTATCGCGGTACTCCGCATCCGGAAAGCGCTTGGCAATTTCCAGCTCCATGGCGTCGCGTCCGGCCATGGCGACATCAATTTCACGCGTTCCAATTTTAATCGATTCGCGAATTGCATAGCCACCGACATCGGCCACGGCTGCGCCATGTTTGATTAGCTCAATTTCAGCAGGAGATTTGTGCATGCGTTGTTGCATGGTGAGGCTGTAGACATCAACCGTGTTGGCGGGCTTGAGGAAGTGTTTTAATTTGTCGAGTTGCAACAAAGTGAGGTGGTCGCTTTCAAAGCCGATATTCTTGCCGCTGCCCGTTACCGACAGCACAGCGCGCCAGTAATTATCGCGGGTCCAATCGGTAAACGTAATATTATCACCAAAGCAACGACGCCAAGGCTGTCCGGCATCAATGCCCGCACTGATGGTGACATTCGTATCAGCGGTCACTACACAGGCGTATGGTCTGCCAAAAGCACAATACAAAAAGCCTGAGTAATAGGCGACATTGTGCATTGAAGTAAGCACAACGGCATCAATATTTTGCTCACGCATAATCTGACGTAAACCAGCTAAGCGTTGCTCATATTCAGCATTAGTAAAAGGGAGAACGGCTTGCTCACCGTTATGAAATCGTAGAAATTCAGTACGAGTAGATAATGTCATCGCGACCTCTGCATGGGGCCGTGATTGAGACCCCAGAAGATCCCGGCGTTCAGGACGAAATTGGAAATAAATCCGGTCTTTACGTGCTCAATGCACAGAGTGACGACGCCATCGCCACGCGATAATCATAATGGGATATCGGTGGCTTGGCAATTGCGAAAATGATTTGGTTTAAACGAGGCTACTTGTAATACTGCCCGCCCGCATAAATCCAGCCGCTTTCTTTACGGCCTTTAGGGTCATGATGGGTCCAATGCAATACGCCACCTCGGTTATTCCACTCATAACGGCCTTTAATTTTTATTTTATCGCCTTCTCTGACCGGTGCACGTGGTGCGAGATCAATATTATGAGCCACTAGTAGCGTGATATCCGGAGCTAATTTAAATAGGAATTTCTGATGCTGGCTACCTTTAGTGTCATCCTTCAGGTTCTTGATCACAGTGCCTTCAGCCGTCATCCAAAACTGTGAGTTCGTATCTTCTTTGGCCTGACGAATTTTAGACAGCAGGGCATTCTGATTAGCAATTTCTGGCGCTTGGCCAGATTGCCCGTTTGATGCGCTCTGGCCATTGCCACCTAGGCTGCCAAGATCAAAGTTACCTTGGGTAAAATAGTTATAACCACCAACCGCTGCCGCAATCAGCAGGCCTGCAACCACACGGCCAAGTTTGTTCATCAGAAAATTGTTGCCTCGCATACTACGCTTTACCTTTTTTTATAAATGTCATTATTTCTTCTTTGGCTTCTTTCATAATCGAGTCGCGATCCAAGCTATCCAGAATCTCTGCAACTGCGAGCTTAGGCCCGCTATCACCCCAGGATTTACCTTTGGCTAAATAGCGCTCTGCAGCGCGACCGATAATTAGCGTGCTATACCAAGCAATGGCGCCCTGAGTGACTCCAGTTAAAATAGTGGATAAGCCCACCGTGGTAATTTTCAGGGTCGATGACAGTAAATTCACTGCCCAAAATGATCCATAAAGCACCACCATTTGTGCCGCAATGTTCTTAATAAGTTCACCGGCTTCAGATTTGCTCATTGGTAAGCCGTAAATACGCGATAGATGCACGATCATACTGACATCAATTGCCACCGCAGCCACCAGATCAGCAATAGGGACAGGGTTTAATGCCACCGCCACGCCTTTAGCCATGCAGTATAAATTGATCACGCGTGCGCCAACTTCCTGACGTACTGCCAGCATGCGTTCGCCAACTTGTTCACTGAGTTGACCGGCAAACAGGGAAGCATTCAGAGCGGATAAGGTTTTGCCTTCAGCTTCAATAATATCCCAAAGCCGCGAGCGCAAATTGATGATATCGACAGGGCGTTGGCGCGTTGACTCATGCTCATTGCCAAACTCATCTTCGCGAATAATGATTTGCTTACCAGGAGAGGCAGCTGAGAACACAATATTTTCTGGCGCAATGAGGCCTGATACGCGATCGCGGATAATTCCACGCAATTGCATAATCTCGGCTTCGCTGTATTGATCGGATTTATTGACCACCAGAATGATCGGGCGCTTGGCTTCAGCCACTGTTTTCAGGGCTTTTAACTCAACATCTGTTAAGTCGCTATCCACTACAAACAGCAGCATATCCGCGCGCTCAGCCACATCATGTGCCAGCGCTTCACGAGCTTCGCCGTCAATCTCGTTAATGCCCGGCGTATCGATCAGATAAACGCCGCCGGCATCGACTTCTTTCCACGCTTCCATATCCGCTTGCTTGGTTTCACCATGTAGCAGGCTCACGCTAAACACTTCACGGCCAATCAGCGCATTCAGCACTGACGATTTACCCACACTAACGCGGCCAAACACGGCAATGTGTAGCTGTCCGTGTTCCAGCTTATCCAGCATCTGGCGAATCACCTGATAATCCGCCTGCAAGCCATTGCGTACCGACTCTGGTACCCGCTCATCATTCAGCAGTTGAGTCAGGCTTTCTTTGGCTAGAGCCAGATGATTATCGCCCGAGCGCGAGGGCTCAGCAGGATCAGCGCTCGTCGGATTTTCCGACGGATTCTTTTCGTTGTTCGAAAACCAGTCTGGCAAATAATTTTGCACGTGATTCCAGATTTTCACTCAACATCTCCTTAAACGTCAGCGCAGCGGGAGCCGCTCGTAACTGACCACGTTGTTCCAGGGTTTTACTTACAGACTTACCCAATGCATCGAAAATCATGCCATACGCGACAGCATGAACTAAACCACCTGCGACCGTGCCAATGCCCGGAAACGCTTTTAAACCATTGCCTGCCACCGCCAAAATCAGTGGTACGCTTTTCTTCATCAAATCCTGACTGAAGTTTAGAAATTTGTCGATATCCAGCTGCTTGACCGGCGCATCATACAGAGCACATAAATCCTGCACCATGCGGGTTCCAAGGTAGCCCTGAACCACTAAATCCGCACCGGGGCTGACCGATGCCATGGCACCAACCACTGCTTTGCGGGTCGAGCTGGTGACGATATCCTTGGCTTTTCGAGTACGGAATACGGCTTTTTCTGAGTCCAGTTTTTGTTTGACCAGCACAAAGACGGATGCATCCCGTAAAGAGTCCAGCAGTTCACTTTGCTCATCAATCTCCGCTTGCAAGGCTTCTGCTAATTCATCAATGCGCGCTTTACGAGGGCGAATCAAAGTTTTCTCATTGCCATCCTTATCAATCCGAATGACTTCTTCCTCGCCACCTGATTGCACAAAGACCAAACGTGTCTTGCCCAATTCCCGATCATCAAAGCGTTGTTTCAATAAGGCGCGCTCTTCATTGTTATAACGGTCGCTTTTATTCAGCGCCACAATCAGCGGTTTGCCAAAACTCATCAGTTCCTGAATATCATCAAACTGGGTACGTGATAAATCCGAATCCGTCACATAAATGACTAGCTGCGCACGAATCGCTTCCTCATTGGCCATTTCATCCAAAGAGCCACTGGCCTCATTGCGGCCCGGTAAATCGGTAAGAATCAGCTGATCGCCAGAGCTTGAAGACCAAGTGTATTGCGTAATGGTTTGGGTTGAGCCGCCACGCACATTGATATCGATATGTGCTTCTGGCAGCAAGCTTTTAATAATTGAGCTTTTACCGGTGCTGATATTGCCAAATAGCGCCACGTAAATAGAGCCGGTATCTTGTCTGGCTTGCAAGTTTTCTAACTCACGACGCAGCTCAGCGGTATCCATACCATAGGTTTCTGCTTTTTCCAGCTCTTGTAATACCGTTTCTTCAGAGACGTCTTCATGGTCACTCAACGGTAAGCTGGCAGGGGAGCGCAGTAAGCGATAAATCACCCACACCGTCCCGAGCAAAAAGGCAATGATGACACCCAGGTAGCTATAAAAAGCTGCTGGCGGCAGCAATAGCATACGGTCCCAGATATCCAGAACACTGCGGGTCGCAAAAAAGATAAACAGTAAAAACAGCAGCGCGGAGACGGCAACAACGACGGCCATGATGCGCTTAAAGGTGGTTCCGGCTTGTTTCATTGGCATGTTAAAAAACTTATTGTCAGTGGGCGCAGTTTATCACGAGCGATTAAATGCGGTCTGTAATTCTGCTATACGCGGTGATTTTTAGTAATTTGGCCGGTTGTCGGTCTATTTGCTTGTCTTGTCGGTGGTAACGAGGATAAACGGTCGATAAGCGTTAACTTGAGCTCGTTCCACAACCATTGATAAACACGCCGTAGATAAAAAGGATTTTATGAAACGCGTTATTATTTCTAACTTATTGTCTTTCAGCGTGCCAGTTGAAACTTCCCCCAAACAACAACAGGTTTCAGCGCATCAGTAATGTGGTGCAGCGCTTTGTTCTGTAGCGATGATCAGGTTAACTTGCATTACATGATCAAAAACAGGATGTTAGCCGTGCCCCGAGGTTAGCAGAGCTTGGTGTTAGTTCACCATCCGCGATAAGCCCTGTTAATACACCACTCATGGATACTGGTTAACTGCTCGTTTGGCCTGATAGCACGACGCAACAATAATTTTATAATGATGTCACCGCTATCGGGTCGGACGAGATTTATCTCGAATCGGCTTACAGTCGTCCACTGCTTTTAATCGACAGGTAGCTATTAATTAGCGCCACACCTAAGGCTTCTGGCTTCACATCTACCGCAATTACACCTTGGCTGACTAGCCCATCAAAGGCTTGCTTACGTTGTTGCAAATAATGATGGGTGGCACTAATGCGTAAGGCTTCTTTCATGTCGGTCGGCGGCGTTTCCAGCACCTCATCCAACATGTTTTCGCGCAAACTCGCCATTAATACCAAATGCCGACGCTGCAATAAACGCATTGCAGCTTGAAGCTCTGCACTGTCTTCATCGCGTACATTACTCAGAATAATCACCAGCGCCCGCTTTTTGTGGTGAACCAGTAAGTCACTCGCGGCCTGAACATAATCCGGCGCTTCATTGCCCGGTTGCAGGTCATAAGTCGTGTTCAGTAGGCGCTGAATGGTGTGATAGCCTTTTTTGGGGGATACCCAACGATTGGAGCCACCAAAGCTACTCAAACCCACTGCATCACCTTGCCGTAGTGCCACATAAGAGAGCATCAACATGGCATTTAGCGTGTGATCAAAGTGCGATAAATCATTATCCATCGCGCGCATCCGATGGCCGCAATCCAGTAGGAAAATAATCTCCTGATCGCGTTCATCCTGATACTCACGGGAAATCACTTTGCGAATTCTTGAAGTGGCTTTCCAATCAATCTGCCGAATGCTATCGCCATCGCGGTACTCGCGTAGCTGATGAAAATCCTGACCTTGTCCACGACGCGGTTTTTTGATAATTCCCAGCTGACTTAAATGATTATCAGTAGCCAGTAACGCCAATTGCGGAATAGCGGCAAAGTTAGGGTAGACATGAATCTCAGAGGGCAGCAATAGGCGGTAATCCCGCTCCCAAAGCCGCCAGCGCGAGTATAAATGCAACTGTACACCCGGAAAGTAAAACTTGCCGCGCATCTTGGCAGTGACCTGGTAGCGCACTTCAACCGAGCCATTAGGTGGCAAACTTAAATGTACCGGCAAGCCTTCAGCTTCTAACTGCAGCGGAAAATGGTCATAGATATCTAGTGTGCAAGGGTACTTCGACACATTGTTCAGATGCAGGCTCACATCGCGAGCGACCCCTAGAGGAATCGAGGTATTGATCTCCCGTTGTGCTTCCGGAATTGCACGTCGGTACAGTAAAAACAGATCGAGCAGGGCAACTGCTGCTGAGGCCAGCAAGCCAATTTGCCAAAGCACCGTGAGCGATGGCCAGAACCCCGCCAGCAACGCCAATGCAGCATTGGCCGCTAACAGTTTAAATAAATTGGTACCGGGAATGGGTAAACTCATCAGTTCGGCTTACTGTCTTGGTGCATCAATACTTTGCATAACCGCGTGCAAAATCTGATCCGTTGAGAAGCCTTCCAGTTCCATTTCCGGAGCCAGCGACACACGATGACGCAGCACCGGTAAGGCGACCGCTTTCACATCATCTGGCGTAATAAAATCACGTTGTTGAATCAGTGCTTCGGCACGTGCTGCGCGAATGAGAGAGATGCTACCGCGAGGGCCTGCGCCAATGCTTAAACCCTGCCAGTCACGTGTGGCGCGTACCAAGCTCACCGCATACTCAATGACTTGCTCATCGGCGCGTACATTGGCGGCCATTTGCTGCAAAGCGAGAATGGTTTCAGGTGAGGCTACGGCATTCACATTGGAAAGATTAAGCTGGTCACCGGTTTGCTGATTGGTGACTGAAGAGACCATTCGGCTTTCTTCAGCCTGATCTGGGTAGTCGATAAACACTTTCAGAAGGAAGCGATCTAGCTGCGCTTCCGGCAGTGGGTAAGTACCTTCCTGCTCTAGGGGGTTCTGAGTCGCCAGCGTCATAAATGGCAAGGGCACAGGATAGGAGTGCCCTTCGATGGTGACTTGGCGTTCCTGCATGACTTCCAGCAAGGCTGACTGCGTTTTAGCCGGTGCACGGTTTATTTCATCCGCCAGCAGTAAGTTGGTAAATACCGGACCACGGCGCAGATTAAACTCATTACTTTTAAGGTCAACCATGGTGTGGCCAGTGACATCGGCAGGCATGAGGTCCGGCGTAAACTGAATCCGTGAAAACTGTCCATCAAAAGTCTGCGCTAATGCTCGTACCAGCAAGGTTTTACCCAAGCCAGGCACGCCTTCAATTAAGACATTGCCGCCAGCAATCAGGGCGACCAAGGTTTGATGAATGACGGTTTGCTGGCCGATAACGGCATTGCCAATCTCGGTCTGCATTGTGGTGATGAGTTCGCTAGCTTGTTCTGCGTTCATGCTGGTCATACCTTGGTCCTGATCTGTTCGAGTTGTTTGATTGTCTCAGTAAATTCGTGAGCATTGCGCGTAATATCGCCGTTAAGTAATAACGTAATATGTGACTCGCTAAGCTGAGTGCGTTTGGCCAGTAGCGTGGCTTGTGCCTTATCTGTCATAGCCTGCCAGCCCGGAATTCGTTGCTGCAAGCGTTGCTGTAGTGCTTGGCGACTACTGTCCAATAAAATCTGTTGCTGCTGTTGTTTCCAATAATACTCGCCACTGGCATCGATATGTTCTAGCAGGTTGCGGCGATCTTCACTGGCTTTTGGAATCATTGGCCCAAAACGGCGGGATACTCGCAGCACCCAAATTATAAACAATGCGGCCAGCATCAACATAACAGCCCAAAAGTGCCGCCAGATAATCGCCAGCAGATTGGGCATTTCATCTGAATGAATCAGCCACACGCCCGCAGGCTGGCTCAGTGCAGTGTGCTTGCCGTGGATGAGATGCCAGAACAACTCGGCGTGGTCATAATCCTGAAGGTTATAATTGTCGGCAAAGGCAAGATCAGATACCACGGTAATTAAACCGTCGCCTCGCTGTTGACGAATGATAAACAGATCATTCCCAATTTTTACTTGCTCTAAACCTTCTCTGGAATGGTCTTTATCTAGCGCAATGGCTTCGTAATAATTAGAGCCTATTTCCAGTGGATGATCGACGCCTGCCAATTGGATTTTGACCGACTTCTTCTCGTGAAAGGCGATAGCCTCGCCACTGTGAATGCGTAAGACTTGCTGGATCGGGTCATCCGAGGTCAGTAGTTCTTGTTCATTAGAATCTTGGCTGGCTTGTGTGTCGTTATCATCCGCGTCGACTTCTTCGGTTTGATAGTAATATGACCAGTCCGGCACCAGCGTTAAAATTAGGTGTCCGCCATTGCCAACCCAGTCGATTAAGCGACTTTGCTGTTCTTCACTCAAGGTTTCGCGCTTTGACTCAATCACTAATACTGTGTTGGTATCGGGCAATTCAGTCAGGCTTTGCAAGCTATCCAGCGAGGTTGCGGGTATACCCATGCCTTTTAAAAACAGGCGACTGGCATACAGCGGGTTTTTAGCCGCTTCGCCTTGCAATGGTTGGATAACGGGCTCTTCCACGTATTCATGGGTCTTTAGAAAGCCATAAATCATCAGTGCAATTAAGCTGAGCACCACGATGGCAATCAGTGCCTTGCGAACGCTGTCGTTCATGGCTGTACCACCTGCGTATCCATATTATCCGCAAAGTCAGTGGTCCAATGATTCAATAAATACAGCATATCCGCGTCTTGTGGCGGCTGATGTGCATAGGCAATACGTACCCAGTGACGAGTAAGTTGCCCGAAAAAGTCCTGCTTGGTCTCGCTGAGTTGTAACTGGCTAAGGCTCAGAATATCGCCTTCGGTATGGCTGTGCTTTAGCTCCAGCTGTTCTTGATTAATCAGGTGCACCAATGCGCCACGGTATAACAGGCTCAAGGCATCGCGGGCTTTGCCACTTTCCCATAATTGACGGGCGGCGCTAATCAAATCATCAGGCAAAGAGTCGCTGCGTACATCCATTCCAAATAACACTTCAGGCGCTGGCGGCGGGCTGCTTTTGGGTTGACGCGTAACCACAGGAATCCAATATTCACGGTAATAATACAGCGCGAGAATAACAGCAAAAATCAAAAGCCATAAGCTGAATTCGATAATCTTGGCCAGTATTACCGCCAGCGTGGTTAGCCAAGCTGGGTTATCGCTGGAATTTACTTCCTCTTCTTCGGTACTGAGCGAGCGCCAGCGCTTAACCAGCTTTTCACGGACCAAATTTTCATTGGTCATGACTTGCTTAACGACTTGCGCAGACTCGCTGGCAGGTTGGCGGGTATCAAATAGTGTTTCTTCGTAGCTCACAACCTCTGCCGCTGTTTCATCTGCATAAGCAGCCTGCTCAGGCGTTCCAACTAAGGCTAAGGCCAGCACTAATAACATGCTTGCCAAGGGGGCTGCTTTGGCTTTTAAGGCCTCTAAGCGCTGCGCCATTTTTTTAAATTCTAATTCGATATCCCAAGCTTCCAGCTGCGTGCGTCGATTGAGATACAGCGCAAAGCTGGCGGCCACATAATAGGGCTCTAAAAATACCATCACGACGACAAAGCCGGTGACCGCTAGTATTTCAAAAGAGAAACTAATACCGGCGAGGTCATTGGTAAATAGGTTAAGCAGTAAGTCGTCGGCGTAATAATCCGGGACAAACAACCACAGCAACATGAAAAACGAAAAGGTTAAAATCAGCTGAAAGAAAAATATCGCCACCGTGAGCCAAATGGCTTGGCTATGCACATTACCCAGTAATAGTTTTTGGCGTTTACTGCGAGGGCTTCCGCGTAGCCGTTCCAATTGCCAGACTGGTAGATTAAAACCACGGCTAAATGAAAAGCGTCGCCAAGTCAGTTCGCTGAACAATCCCGTCGTGCGCATGAGTCTGGGTAAGTCTCGTAGCGCTTGGCCCCATGTCAGCGTATCGCCAAACATTTGATGGCTGATAATGTGCAAAATCAAACGGTGATAGAGCGGCTTTAGCCACCACAAAGCAACTAAGCTCACCCAGTAATACTCATAGGGAATAAACAGCAGCAGCGCGACAATCATACCCAGCGATAAAATGGCTAGCGGCGTGTAAATAATTAACCACCAAGCGCGCACCATGGCAAAGCCCAGATCAATTGCTTCCCAAGGGTTCCGCGAGCGCACATTAACCGCAATCGTTTCAATCTGCATGATCGCTCCCTCGGCCAGCCAGCCAGAAATACGCAATCACTAAGGCCCAAAGCACGGCAGCCACGCTGTATTTTATGCCCACGGCCATAATAGTGGATGACCAAAAGGCCTCAACAAAGGCGGCCATAATAAACAAGGTCGCTGCACCATACATAATGCGAATGCCAATACGCCCATTGTCGATGAGCGCACGCGTTCGGGATTTGCGCCCCGGCGCGATTAACGCCATGGCAAGCTTTAGTCCCGCAGCGCCCGAAATGGCAATCGCCGTTAACTCAAAAGCGCCATGACCCAGTACAAAGCCCCAGAAGGTATCGATAAAGCCTAAATGCGTTAAGTGGCCGGCCACCGCGCCAATCATCAAGCCATTAAACAGCAAAAAGAATAGGGTGCCGATGCCATAGAGCATGCCGCCTGCAAATACCTGAAAGCCGATGCCGGTATTGTTTTTAATGTAAAAGCCAAACATATACAGATCAGAGTCGGAGCTGCGTTCGCGCCCGAGTACTGTATTAGCGGGGTTATACATGGATTCCATATCGCGCACGGAGGAGGCGTCTAATACGGTATAAATCAGCTCTGGCTGCCATTGAATTAAGGCAAGCATGGTAAAAAATGGAATATAGAACAGGCCACTGGCAATTGCGAAAACTTTCCACTCACGGCGCATTAACGCCGGAAACTCCGCGGCAAAAAAGTGCAGGATGGATTTTAAAAAATGACTGCGACTGCTGTACAAACGCTGATGGCCGCGAATCACCATATGGTTTAAACGCTCAACCAGCACCGGACTGTACATGCGGGAATTGGCCAGCGCGTAATGCTGACAAATTTGCCGATAAGCCGTGGGTAAATCTAAGGGCTCTGGCGCTTCCTGCTTTTTACGGGCACGACGCGACAAGGCCTGATAATCCAGACATTGTTCGAAATGTTCCCAGAGGGCTTGGTGGCGCTGTGTAAATTGCTCCTGTCGACTCGAACTCATCGTTTCCCCATTATCCAGCTCCCAACGGCAGCCAGATAATCCGCGGCGGGGGATTTATCGGCGACTAATGGCCCGCTTAACCGGGCTAATTCTTCAGCGCGCTCTTCACTGATAAAAGGGCGTCGCTGGTAAAAGCGCATCACCGCTTGTTGTTCGGCGAGCTGCAGTGGGAAGGCGGGTGCAATCGGTGTAACGGTTTGTTGGTCGACCACTTGCGATCTCACATCCTGATGCAGTACCACGGTGCCTGCCACCATATCGCCAATGCGTTGAAAGCGTTGATTGCTCAACATGCACAGCAAGCCGAAGCCATAGGCAAAGGGCAAAAAATCGACAAACCGCAATAAGTTACGAATCAGCGAGGCCACCGGGGTCACTGGACTGGCATTTTCCATGGCAACAAATAAGCCAAACATGGATTTACCGGGCGTTTTTCCCTGATGGAATAATTCAAAATAAACCGGATAAAACCATTCGATAAAGAATGTCAGGATCAGATAAATCCCCATGCCGGTTTCATCCAGCGTTAGCAGCACGATGTACAATACGATATTGATACCCACGCGAATCAGCGTATCGGTAAACCACGCATAGAAACGCAACACGGGGCCAGCAGGTGCTAAACGCAGCGCAATGCCTTCGGGTGTGTTGATGGAGTATAAGGTATCGATTGTTGTCATATGTCTTATATCAAACCTGTACAAATACGGCTGCTTGCCTAATCCAGCGGGCAATAAGTGGGGCAATTGTTTCAGGATGTTTCGCTAATAACAAGTCAGCAATTTCCTGCACCTCTGGCAGCAATGCCTGATCGCGTGCTAAATCAGCAATTTTAAACTGCAATTCGCCGGTTTGACGGGTGCCGAAAACTTCACCAGGGCCACGAATTTCCAAATCAATTTGGGCAATTTCAAAGCCATCACTGCTATTTCGCAGCGCATCTAAACGCTTTCGGGCTGTTTTGGATAAGGGCGCTTGATACATGAGCACGCAGCTACTGGCCGCTGCACCACGCCCAACCCGACCGCGTAATTGATGCAATTGAGCCAAGCCTAAGCGTTCGGCATTTTCAATCACCATCAAGCTGGCATTCGGTACATCGACTCCCACTTCAATCACAGTGGTAGCGACTAGTAAGGAAATTTCAGCTGCTTTAAATTGCTGCATCACTAATTGCTTATCGGCGGCGCTCATTCGGCCATGTACTAAGCCAACCGTAACGCCGGGGAGTGACTCCTGAAGCAGCTCAAAGGTTTGCTCAGCATTTTCACATTGCAGCGCTTCAGACTCTTCGATTAGCGTGCAGACCCAATACACTTGCGCACCATCCAGACAAACCGATTGAATGCGGCCAATAATTTCATCACGTCGGCCATTGGCGATTACAACGGTTTTGATTGGCGTACGGCCGGGTGGTAATTCATCAATCACCGAATAATCCATATCGGCGTAAGCGGTCATTGCCAGCGTGCGGGGAATCGGGGTGGCTGTCATAATTAATTGGTGTGGATAGCCCAGTTGATCATCACCTTTTTCGCGTAAGGCCAAGCGTTGGCCCACACCGAAGCGGTGTTGTTCATCAATAATAATCAAGCCAAGACGCGAGAAGGCGACATCATTTTGAAATAGGGCGTGAGTACCGACCACCAAATCGCTCATGCCTAATGCCGCACGTTCGGATTGGTCGCGACGCTCCTTCACTTTTTGCTTACCGGATAAGCTACCGACTGACAAACCTAGCGGGTCAAACCAATCTGTAAAACACTTTAAATGTTGCTCGGCGAGGATTTCAGTCGGTGCCATAAGCGCCACTTGATAGCCGGCCTCGATAGCATGCAAGGCAGCGGCAGCAGCAACCAAGGTTTTACCTGAGCCAACATCCCCTTGCACTAAGCGCGACATGGGGTGATTCTGGGTTAAATCCCGTTGAATTTCCTTAATCACCCGCTGCTGCGCTTTGGTTAGCGAAAAGGGCAATGACTTAAGTAGTGCGCGTAATTGTTTGCCCGCAGGTTTTAACGCAATACCCGGTCGTTGCAGACTTTGCTGGCGAAACTGCCGCAAACTCAGCTGGTGCGCTAATAACTCCTCAAATGCCAGTCGCTTCATGGCTGGGTGATGAGTGCTTAGTATGAGTTGGCTGCTTTGCGCATCGGGCTGGTGCAAGCTGCGAATGGCTTGTGCTAGCTCCGGCATACGGTGCGAACGTCGCAATGATTCCGGTAGAAAATCGTGCAATTCAGTGAGACGCTTCAATCCCTCGCCCATAATGCGTCGCAATGTGCGTTGCTGTAAGCCTTTAGTGCTGGGGTAAATCGCGGTTAGCGTAGATTCCAGCGGCATGCTCATGCCTGAGCTGATCACCGTATATTCAGGGTGGATCATTTCCATTTGATGGCCGGATTGCCGAATTTCCCCAAAACAACGAATGCGCGTACCAGCACTCAATACTTTTTGCTGAGCACCACTAAAATAAAAGAAGCGCAGCGTAAGGTAGCCGGTTTTATCGCTGATTCGCGATAGCATCATACGGCGGCCACGCATCACGATATCCGTGTTTTCAACGGTACCCTCGACCAATACATGGCGACCACCTTGCAAATTACCGATCGATTGTACGCGAGTGCGATCCTGATATTGGCTGGGAAGGTGAAACAGCAAATCCTGAATACTTGAAATATCCAGTTTTTGCAGGTTTTCTGCCACCTTTGGGCCAACGCCTTTGAGGCTAGTGACCGATTCCTGAAGGGGATTTGTTAGTTGCACATTAGTCCAATTTATCAAGGTGGTGGGTTAAGCTTGGAGTATAGCCTGAACGGGGTAGGCTTGCTAATTGGGCCTAACGCAGCGGCTAAAGACTGTTGTAGACTTAGTATGAGATTCAGTCATATTTAATGCGAATTGAGGAGAGGCACCACATGAAAAATACCTATCGGGTCGTTGTGATCGGCAGCAGTTCTCTATCTATTGTCGGCAACTTGACGTCCGAATTGGCTCAGGAGCAGTGCGATCTGGTCGCAACCTCCTCATTCTGTTTGGGCGATAATTTCGTGATTATGATGATCGTTAATACGGATAATTCCGCCACAGAGCTCAGGGAATTGCTTGGGCCTGCCGCTGAACAATACAGCCTACAGCTAATCGTTGATGCGCTTGAAGGCTTTAATTACAAACATGAATCCCCCGATGTGTCGGTGTTGGTGCACGGCGCAGATAGAATCGGTGTGTTCTCTTACTGCATGGCGATCTTAAATGATGCCGGTTTGGAAGTGTTGAGTATGCATTCTGACTTGCTGGGAAAAGCCGCTCAGGGAGAGGAAGAGGAGTTTTTGAATATCATTAAAGGGCGTGCGAGCCTGGGTGTTGAAGAACTCAACCGTGCCGCCGATAACCTTAGAAACAATGATATTGATGTGACGATTACTATGGTTGGGCCGGATAGCGAGTAGCAATCGCTTCTGCCCTTATTGAGCATGTCAATAAAGGCAGAAGGAATGTTTGGTGCGGGTTTAAATATCTTTCACCAAGCGTAATGCATCATAAATCGCCGCATGGGTATTGCGGCCAGATACCGCATCGCCAATTCTGAATAGCTGATATTGTCCTTCAGGATTACGAATTACTGTTTGCTTTTCACCGGCAATCAGTTGCTCATGCGACATTTCACCATGGTTAGAGGAGGCTGCTTTTAAATCAAAATACAGTTCTTCGATTGGCAGAATACCGTGGTTAATCACTACCTGATCGACTAATCGCTGTTGTGATACGCCACCGTAATCGCTGCCAACTTGTGCCGATAAGCCTGTCTCGGTTTTCTCAAGAGACTCTAATCGATAGGTTACCGTGAAAGTAATATCCAACTGCTGCAAAGAGCGCATGTAGGGCACTAGATTCATTGCCATGACTTCTGGCGCAAAGGAGCGGTCGGGCGTCATAATTTCAACTTTAGCACCTGTTTTAGCAATCACTTCAGCAGCTTGCAGGCCAACATGATCACCAGCATCATCAAACACCAATACGTTTTTACCGGGCTTCACATCGCCGGAAATAATATCCCAGGCAGATACCACCAGCTCGTTACCTTGCGCCAGCACATCGGTATGCGGCAAGCCACCGGTAGCAATAATCACCACATCTGGATTTTCGGCATTGACCTCTTCAGCTTCAGCCCACGTATCAAAGTGGAATTTAATGCCTAAGCGCTCACACTGTGCCATGCGCCATTCGATGATAGAAATCATCTCTTTGCGACGCTCATTTTGTGAGGTTAGGCGTACCTGACCACCTGGTTGGCTAGCGGCTTCAAAGACCACGACATCATGACCGCGCTCACCTGCCACGCGTGCCGCCTCCAAACCTCCGGGGCCTGCGCCAACAATCACTACCTTTTTGCGTGTTTCAGCCTTAGGGATTTGATGTGGCATGGTTTCTTCACGGCCAGTGGCGGCATTGTGAATGCAGTAGGCTGAGCCACCTTGATAGATGCGGTCCAAGCAATAGTTGGCACCCACGCAAGGGCGAATCTCATCTTCACGCTTTTCAATAATCTTGCGCACAATGTGCGGATCAGCGATATGCGCGCGAGTCATACCGATCAAGTCCACTTTGCCAGAGGAAATGGCATAACGGGCCGTGGCAACGTCCGGAATTTTAGCGGCATGAAATACTGGGAAATTAGTCGCAGCGCGAATTTCTCCGGCGAAATCCAAGTGCGGGCTGTTAGCCATACCTTGAATTGGGATTAGGTCAGTCAGGCCTGCATCGGTATCGATATGACCACGGACCACGTTTAAGAAATCAATCATGCCGCTGTCTTTTAAGCGCTGGGAAATGGTCAAGCCATCTGCTTGGCTAAGTCCACGGTCCAGCATCTCATCACCAGTATAGCGAATGCCGACAATAAACTCTGATCCAACGCGCTTGCGAATTTCAGTTAACACATCAAAGGTGAATTTCAGACGGTTATCCAGTGATCCGCCATAAGGGCCATCTAATTCATTGGTCAGTGGCGACCAGAATTGATCCATTAAATGGCCATAGGCTTGCAGTTCAATACCATCCATACCACCGGCTTTCATGCGCTCAGCGGCATCGGCATAGTCTTTGATAATGCGGTCAATGTCCCAGTCTTCCATCATCTTGGGAAACGCGCGATGCGAGGCTTCGCGATTATGAGAAGGGGAGACGACGGGTAGCCAGTTAGATTTATCCCAACGTGTGCGACGGCCCAAATGAGTCAGCTGGATCATGATGGCTGCGCCTTGCTCATGAACTGAGTCGGTCAGATCTTTCATCCAGGGCACAACTTCATCTTTGTAGACCAACAGGTTGTTGAATACTGGTGGGCTGTCTTTAGAAACTGCTGCAGAGCCTGCCGTCATGGTCATCGCTACGCCACCTTTAGCGCGCTCAGTGTGATAAGCGCGGTAGCGGCTTTTGGGCATGCCATCTTCTGGGTAGGCCGGTTCATGCGAGGTCATGATAATACGATTGCGCAGCGTTAAGTGCTTAAGCTGGTAAGGCTGGAGTAGAGGATCGTTGGACATGGGTGATCTCCTTTAGGGGTCAGTGTAAGTGTTGGCAATCGCGGTTAGCCGCGGGTTGAAACTGATCGTATTTCAAAATGTACAGTAGTGTCAATTAAATTTACTAGGGTGTTTGAGCTAATTGTTCTGTGTATAATCCAGCTATTAATTTAGTCATAAGGTTTTTATGAAACAGCAGATTGCCAGTGAGAGTGGCTGGCGTGGTTCGCCGGAAGTATGGCTGGATGCCGCATTTGAGTTATTGATTGAGTCAGGTGTGGAGTCGGTAAAAATAGCGACGCTGGCAAAACGCTTGAGCTTGTCACGGACTAGTTTTTACTGGTTTTTTAGTGACCGTGAAGCCTTGTTGGATGCTTTAGTGGCGCGCTGGCGTGATAAAAATACGGGCAATTTAGTGAAGCAATGCGAGGCCTATGCTGACTCTGCCGCTGAAGCCGTGTTGAATGTATTTGATTGCTGGATAGATAAAGCCATCTTTGATCACAAGCTTGAGTTTGCAATGCGTAGCTGGTCATTACAGTCGGCAGAAATATTGGCCGAAGTGCAGTTGGCAGATCAGCAGCGTTTGATTGCGATTACGCAGATGTTTGAGCGATTTGATTATCCGGCAGTGTCAGCCGATGTGCATGCGCGGACCATTTATTTGGTGCAGATTGGCTATGTGTCGATGCAGGCTGAAGAAAGCCTCGAAGTACGCATGAAGCGCATTGCGGAGTATGTGAAAATCTTTACTGGCGCCGTACCGGAACAGAAGGAGTTAGCTCGTTTCTTTTCACGGCACGGTTATCAGCCAGAGGTTTAGCTTATCAATATCTTTTAGCAGGGTGGGGTGCTTAAACCGCTACAGCACCCTTGATATGCGGATGGCATTGATAATCAACGATCTCAATATCTTCATAAGTGAAATCAAACAAATCCTTAATCTCAGGATTCAGTTTTAATGTCGGCAGTGGGTACGGCTCACGTGATAGCTGCAACTCCACCTGCTCCAGATGATTGCTATACAAGTGCGCATCGCCCAGCGTATGAATAAATTCACCAGGTTCAAGGTCGCAGACTTGCGCCATCATCATCGTCAATAGCGCATAAGAGGCGATATTAAACGGCACGCCTAAGAAGATATCCGCACTGCGCTGATACAACTGACAGGATAATTTGCCATCCGCCACATAAAACTGGAATAGGGCATGACAGGGTGGCAGCGCCATCTGATTCACAAAGCTCACATTCCAGGCACTCACGATAATGCGCCGAGAGTCTGGTGTGTTTTTGATTTGATCAATGACTTGTTGAATCTGGTCAATCGAGCCGCCATCCGGCGTTGGCCATGAGCGCCATTGCACACCATAAACCGGGCCCAGTTCGCCATTTTCATCAGCCCACTCATCCCAAATCGATACCCCGTTTTCTTTTAGGTATTCGATATTGCTATCGCCACGTAAAAACCACAGCAACTCATGAATAATCGAGCGCAAATGCAGTTTTTTGGTAGTGACCATTGGGAAGCCATCAGCCAAGTCATAGCGGGACTGATGACCAAACACTGAAACCGTGCCTGTGCCAGTGCGATCGGTACGTACATTGCCGTTATCGCGCACATGGCGCATCAAATCTAAATACTGCTTCATGCTTAGTGGCTCGTTGCGCTAACAGGGTGCTTACGGTAGCCCCACCACATCAGGGCGACGCCAAGTAAGAACATAGGAACGGATAGAATCTGACCTTGAGTCAACCAGCCAAAGGCGATGTAGCCAAGGTGTGCATCTGGCAAGCGGTAAAACTCAACTACGATTCGTGCAATCGAATAGCCAATCAGGAATAAGCCGGAGATAGCGCCCATTGGGCGTGGTTTACTCGAAAATAGCCATAGGACAACGAATAGCGCTACACCTTCCAGTGCCGCCTGATACAGTTGTGAGGCATGACGTGGAATGTCATCAACCGTTGGGAATACCATGGCCCAAGGCACATCCGTAGGACGTCCCCATAGCTCAACATTGATAAAGTTACCAATGCGGCCAGCACCTAAACCCAGTGGTACTAATGGTGCTACAAAGTCAGAGACTTTCAGTAGCGGCAGACCAAATTTTCGGGCCAGCAAAATTGAGGCAACAACGACTCCAATCAAGCCGCCGTGGAAACTCATCCCACCTTCCCAGATACGCAATACCATGGCTGGGTTCGCCAGAAAGTCAGCGAATTTGTAGAAGAAGATGTAGCCAAGTCGGCCACCGAGCACGACCCCTAAGGCGCCGTAAAACAGAATATCATCTACCTGATCTGGCGTGATGACGCTACCGGGCTTGCGCGCGCGGTATTTGCCAAGTAATAAGAAGGCAACAAAGCCCACGACATACATAAGCCCGTACCAATGCACGCCAAATGTTTCGGTCACATGGATCGCGACCGGATCAAAACCAGGATGAGTTAACATGAATAATGAGTGCCTTAGAAAAACAATTTTTGTAGCTGTGTGCCGGGCTCTTCAGCGCGCATAAATGCCTCGCCGACTAGGAATGCATTGACGTTGTTATCACGCATTAGCTTAACGTCTTCGACAGTGTGAATGCCGCTTTCGGTAATCACAATACGATCTTCCGGAATGCTGCTTAACAGGTCCAGTGTCGTTTGTAGCGAGGTATCAAAAGTACGCAGGTCACGGTTATTAATACCGATCAGTTCAGCCTTTAAGCCTAATGCCGTTTCCAGCTCATCTGCATCGTGTACTTCAACCAATACGTCCATGCCTAAGCTAGTGGCCGTGTCATACAGTGAATGCAATAGCTCAGTGCCCAATGCCGCCACAATTAGCAGGATGCAATCAGCACCCATCGCGCGAGCCTCATGCACTTGGTATGGGTCAATGATGAAATCTTTACGAATCACTGGCAGGGAGCAGGCTTCACGAGCTTCGATTAGATAGTCAATGTTGCCCTGAAAAAAGTGCTCATCGGTGAGTACGGACAAACACGCAGCACCGCCGGCTTCATAACTCTTGGCGATCTCTGCGGGTCTGAAGTCTTCACGAATCAAGCCTTTGCTTGGTGAAGCCTTTTTCACTTCAGCGATCACGGCCGGTTGATTGGCTGCCAGCTTTTGGCGTAGTGCTGCTGCAAACGGGCGCACTGCTGGTGCCGTTTCAATGGCTGTTGTCAGCGCTTCTAGTGGCACCGCTTGGCGGGCGTTATACACTTCCTGAACTTTATGCGTAATAATTTTTTTCAGGACATCCGACGTATGTAATAGCTCGTGTTCTAATTGGCTCATGAGTTGGTCTTCTCGCTCAATGCGGTTAATTTCTCAAGGGCTGCGCCAGAAGCAATCACTTCCTGTGCGCGTGTAATTCCAGCTTCTAGGGTATCGCTTAGGCCTGCGGCATAAATCGCAGCACCGGCATTCATCGCAACGATATCACGAGCCGCACCGGCTTCATTGTTTAGCACGCCGCGTAACATTGTTAGGCTTTGCTCGGCATTTTCTACTTTAATGCTATCCAGAGGTTGGCGGCTAAAGCCAAAGTCTTCTGGGGTAATGGTGTATTCGCGAACTTCGCCATCTTTTAGCTCAGCCACATGGGTTGGGCAGGCAATGCTAATTTCATCCAGGCCATCTTCTGCGCTAACCACTAATACATGGTTGCTGCCGAGCTGCTTCAGTACTTCCGCCATCGGACGTACCAGCTTTGGGGTAAATACACCCAGCAATTGGTTTGGCGCGCCAGCCGGATTAGTTAGCGGACCAAGAATATTAAAAATCGTGCGCACGGCCATTTCTTTACGAGGGCCAATCGCATGTTTCATTGCACTGTGATGCATTGGGGCAAACATAAAGCCAACGCCTAGCTCTTCTACACAGGCTTTGACTTGCTCTGGTGAAATGCCCAGATTCACGCCTGCTGCTTCCAATACATCCGCCGCGCCAGACTTACTGGAAACCGAGCGATTACCGTGTTTAGCCACATGGCCACCGGCTGCCGCAACCACAAAGCAGCTCGCGGTAGAGATATTAAAGGTGCTGCTTCCATCGCCGCCGGTACCAACAATATCAACCAGATTATCGGCTTGAATATCAACTGGTGTTGCCAGATCACGCATCACTTGAGCGGCGGCAGTGATCTCATCCACACTTTCGCTTTTTAGGCGCAATGCCACCAGAAAACCACCAATCTGAGCGTCGGTTGCTTTGCCCGTCATGATTTCCTGCATGACCTGTGTCATTTCTTCAGAGGATAGATCTTTTTGCTCAATTACTTGGGCAATAGCTTGTTGAATATTCATAGGCTTATTGGTGATTATCGGTAAACAGGGAGGTATCTTAGCATGCAATATAGGCGGGAACGAACCCCAACCCTGTGATGAAAGCATTACAAGGTTGGAAGGTTCAGGGTATTAGTCGGCGGGCTTTAAGGTGCGGAAGATTAGCTCAAATGAAGGTTCAGTTTGAGTCAGTGAGTCATTGCTGACTTGATTCACTAAAAACGCCGCGAAGCGCGCAGAGTCTTTACGGAAATACTCACGATAGTCGCTGGTTTGAATGCCAGCCACGCTACCAGGAACGGTTTCCACTACCCAGTCATAGGTTTTGCCATTCAGATCGCGGCTAATGGTCATGAACTCAATTGGCTCAATCACGGCAGGGCTATCTTCTGCCTGCGTATTATCGGTTGCCAGTGGTACGACCCGAGTTTGCTCAGAGTAGCTGTTTACAAACTGCTCCAGCGTTGGCGTGTCATCAATCGGGAAAATCTGAATAGATGACAGTGCATTTTCATCTGGGGATTCAATAAATACGTAACGCACCGCATCCTGAACCACATCTTCAACCACGTTCCAATCTTTTGGATATTCAAACGTTAAGCCGTCTTGTTCGTACTGTTTAGACTCAGCGGCAGGCACAGCAATCGCGGCGACTTCAGCTGTTTTCTCTTCTGTTGGCTCCTCGACTCGCTCACAGGCGGTCAGAGTAAAGGCTATCAGGCAGCTAAAAAGTAAAGGGCGCATGTTCATACAGTTACCGATTTATCCTTGTCCAGACATAATGGGATAGCAGCGATCGTACCAAGCTGCAAATTCAGAGTTATGAGCTTTTGCCATGGCAATAATGCCAAGCTGATCACCGGAGCGTAAAACACCAAACACGCTGCAGTCTACAAAATCAGCGGATTCACCACCGAAGAATGACTTGCCTTGCAGACCTTCAGTCACCCAATGGTCAATTGCACTTAAAAACTCTGCCTTTGGATCATTAATTTCGTGCTTTAGTTGCAGGCGTTTTGCCACTTTTGGCATTACCACCGAACCACCTAAGCGCACAATGATTGCTTTGTACCACGGGTATTGTTCGGCATCGATAATCTTGCCGAAATTACGCCATGAGGTCGTAAAGTTCGGATGGATTAGCGGTGTCAGGTAATGCACTAAAGTATCGTCAATCCAATCAGTCCACACTTTGCTGTCAGCTTGCTGTGGCGCGTGCGCATAGTTGGCATTAATATGCTCAACAATTGCCGCAGATTCCACAATCACCTGATCGCCATCTTTTAACACCGGCACTTTTTTGTGGTCGGTAAAATCAAGCTCTTTCATGCCCATCGGGGTGACTTCAACAATCTCGTAAGGCTGTTTGGCGTAGTTGAGCAGGGAGCGCACTTTCCAGCAGAAAGGGCAGGAGTTAAATTGATAGAGAGTTAGCATAGGGGGGAATCGCTATTCAGTTGACGAAATTGGATGCGCTCAGAGCTGACGCTGGCGCACCGCCTCGTATAGTACCACACCGGTAGCGACGGAGACATTTAAGCTGGAGACTGAGCCAGCCATTGGAATCGAGATCAGATAATCGCAAGCTTCCTCAGTCAGTCGGCGTACACCAGCCCCTTCGGCGCCCATCACAATGGCCGATGATCCTTTAAAATCAATGTCATAAAGGGTTTGGGTAGCTTTGTCGCTTGTGCCGGTAATCCACACGCCAGCATCTTTTAACATCTGTAGCGTGCGAGAGAGATTAGTGACCTGAACGAATGGCAATGTTTCAGCCGCGCCCGAAGCCACTTTGCGAGCAGTTGGGGTGAGGCTGGCTGATTTGTCACGCGGTGCAATAACCGCATGTACACCAGCACCTTCTGCAGTACGCAAACACGCACCCAGATTGTGAGGGTCGGTGACACCATCGAGTACTAGCAACAGCAATGGGCCTTCGGTATTGGTGATCATATCGAACAGATCATTTTCCGAGGCCGCTTCCTGCGCTTCGTATTCGGCGGCAATGCCTTGATGCTTGCGGCTACCGGTCATGCGGTCCAGCGCTGAGGGCGTTGCGCTAGTCACAACTAACCCCAGTGCTTTGGCCTTTTCGACCAGCTTATCAATACGCGGGTTGCGTTTGTTTTCCGCAACCCACAGCTGTGTCACATTCTCGGCATCATTTTCTAGTGCGCTCTGGATCGGGTGAACGCCGCTTAAAAAAGTTTTCATGATTTGCGTTTCTTACGTTTTGGAGCCTTTTTATCCGCTTTAGCAGCAGTTTTGGCTTTGGCATTTTTCGGTTTCTTTGGCTTACGCTCGCCATCGTCAGCAGAGACGCCAGCCGCACCCGGCAACATAAAGTCGATCTTACGATCATCCAGATCCACACGCGCAACTTGCACCGTAATCTGATCGCCTAAGCGGAAACTACGGCCTGAACTTTCACCGGTTAAACGATGTAGTGCTGGGTCAAAACGGTAGTAATCACTTTTCAGTGACGTTACGTGGACCAGGCCTTCTACATAGATATCGGTCAGCTCTACAAACAAACCAAAACCGGTTACTGCCGTGATATAGCCTTTGAACACTTCACCGACTTTATCCAGCATGTATTCTGCTTTCAGCCATGCCAATACGTCGCGGGTTGCATCATCAGCACGGCGCTCGGCCATAGAGCAATGCTCGCCCAGCTCTTTCATATCTGCAGGGGAGTAGGTGTAAGTATCTGCCTTATTGCCCTGAATCAAATGACGAATCGCACGGTGTACCAGTAAGTCGGGGTAGCGACGAATTGGAGAGGTAAAGTGCGCGTAATCCTTTTGAGCCAAGCCGAAGTGTCTTGCCGCTTCTGGCTTCTCAGGATTGACAGGCGTGTACATAGCGCGTGACAAGCTGCGCAGCAGTACCGTCTGAATCAGATCGGTATCAGCACGTTGCTGTACGCTGGCCAGCAATCTTGCATAGTCGATTGGCTCTGGCTTTAAACCGCCGCCTAAACTTAAGCCAACGCCGTTCAAGAACTCACGCAGCTTCTCTAAGCTTTCCATGTCTGGCTCGGGATGTACCCGGTGCAGCGCTGGCATTTTGTGCTTTTTCAGGTAGCGAGCCGCACAGACATTGGCTGCGATCATGCATTCTTCAATGACTTTATGTGCATCGTTACGCGTGGTTGGTTTGATTGATTGAATCTTACGATCCGCACCGAACTCAATTTTGGTTTCAGTGGTTTCAAAGTCAATCGAACCGCGCTCATCACGTGCATGGCGTAAAGCTTTGTACAAAGAGTACAAATCTTTCAGATGTGGTAGTAATTCCGCATACTCTTCGCAAAGCGTCGGATCTTTATCCACCAGCATAGCGGCCACTTTAGTATAAGTCAGGCGCGCAGCAGAGTGCATTACCCCTTCTTTAAACTCGTAGCTTAAGATCTCGCCTTCATCATCAATGATGGCTTCACACACGATACACAAACGATCTACGTGAGGGTTTAGCGAGCACAGGCCATTAGAAATTTCTTCCGGCAGCATTGGTATGACTTGAGCAGGGAAGTAAACGGAGGTTCCGCGATTCCAGGCTTCCTGGTCCAATGCGCTGCCAACGGGTACGTAATGCGAAACATCTGCAATCGCAACAACCAGTTTCCAGTTATTACCTTTGCGTTCGCAATATACCGCGTCATCAAAGTCGCGGGAGTCTTCACCGTCGATCGTGACTAATGGCATTTGGCGGTAATCAACACGGCCAACTTTATCTTCTTCAGCAGCTTCAGTGCCTAAGCGGGCCGTCTCTGCGAGAATGTCGTCATTCCACTCGTGTGGCAGGTCATGAGACCGCAGCGCGATGTCAATTTCCATACCCGGCGCCATGTGCTCACCCAGAATCTCAACCACTTTACCAATCGCCAATTGACGGGTACTTGGCTGCTCAACCAGTGCTGCACTGACGATTTGGCCATGCTTGGCTTTACCGTTGAACTCAGGTGGGATAAGCACATCAGCGGCGATGCGCTTGTTATCTGGTTCAACAAAGCCAATGCCACCGCGTACAAAATAGCGCCCGACAACTTGTTCGGTATTACGCTCGAGTACTTCGATGACTGCGCCTTCGCGGCGTCCTTTTTTATCGGTACCGGTGACGCTACACAGCGCCCGGTCTCCATGCATGAGCTTGCGCATTTGCTTGCCATGCAGGAATAAATCATCACTGCCATCATCCGGGATTAAAAAGCCGAAGCCGTCCGGGTGGCCTGATACACGTCCGGCAATCAGATCAGCTTTGCTGACCGGTAAGTATTGCTTGCGACGATTAAACAAAATCTGGCCGTCACGCTCCATAGCGCGCAGGCGGTATTTTAACGCATCCTTATCATCGGACTCAGTGAGCTCCAGATGGTCGATGAGTTCAGCAAAACCAAGAGGTGCGTTACTGTCTGCTAAAACGCTCAGAATCAGTTCACGGCTGGCGATAGGTCGCTCGTATTTTTGTGCTTCTCGGGCTTTGTGTGGGTCTTTATATTTCAATGTAGGTATCTTTTCCTTGTTATTAATGAGTGGCATTCTACTGCATATTATTGATCAGAGTATGAATTATCCTTTACTTCAGGTAATTCGCCAACAGTTTGGCAGCAATTTCAGCGCCATTACTGGCTGTGGAAGGTTTTTTCCAGCTCGTGGCCAGTGCTGTTTCGGCGGCTTTGGCAAAGTCGCCAGCGTTGAATTCGCTAAGTTGAATGATCTGTAGATAGCCTTGTGCTTGGACCCATTTAAACAGCGCAGGTTCCTCAGGCCAGCCATTACGGGTAATACAAATTACCGGAACCTGATTCACTGTCGCTTCAACGAGCATGCCATAGCCGGTTTTGGTGAGTACAGCATGGCAGCTACTTAACAGGTCAATGAATGCCATATCAAATATATCCTGCGAAATGATATCGGTTCTGACAGATTGAATGCCGCTGCCGACAATCCAGTAGATATTGTCCAAGACCGGCCAGTTGCTGGTATCCAAAGTATTTGGAATGCCGCCTAAGTTGACCAATACAAAGCGTGCTTGAGGATTGTTTACAACGTTACGCAAGAGCTCTGTTTGGCATTGGCCACGATGTGCAATCGGTGGGATGGCCTGAGTATTGTTTAAACCGGGCATCGGCATAGAGGGTGTCACGGTTAGGAACTGCTCGGCGCTGGCATAGGCTTCACGGATTTTCTGGGTAATTGATTCAGCCTCAGGGTAGTCGCCACAATAGTGGGAGAATATTTCAGCCCAGTTAAGCGAGCACATGGCTATGGATGGGATATTGAGTTTGGCTGCGGCAGAGAGTGATAAGTAGGGCACATTCGCCAGAATAAAATCGGGTTGTAATTTTTCTAGTTCCTCCATTTCTCGTTCAACAGCCTGTTCATAGTGTTGATGCAGTGCTTGGTAATATTGGTAAGAGGCTTCACGATCAATTTCAATGGGGTTGTGCATTGTTAGCCCAATATCCAAGGCGTATGAAATACTATTGACAGGCAGGTTCAACCGCTCCTTGATAATCGACTCCGGAAGCTTACTGCGAATGGTGACTCGTAGCGGTAAATCGAGCCGATGGAGTGCATTGAGTACCATAGAGGTTTGTGCAAAATGGCCAAAGCCGTGAGTGGAAAGGTCCACTATTAAATGTTTGGTCTTTTTCATGGCTTTTAATAAATACTCGTTGACAAAAAAATTGGTAAATGTAGAATGCGCGTCTCCGAGATTGATCGGAGTTCTACACCACTTGCCGAAGTGGCGGAATTGGTAGACGCGCTAGCTTCAGGTGCTAGTGAGCTTATGCTCGTGGAGGTTCAAGTCCTCTCTTCGGCACCATCTCAAGATACTATCCTGTATCTCTTTAGACTCAAATAGACTATAACCACAAGCGTACTTTTATTGGTGCTTTTTTGGCTTTTAGTGCATGTTAGCCTAAATTAGTCCAATGTAAGCTATCGTTTTTAGGTATAAATATAGGTATATGAAATCCTGTAGGGAATGCCTATGAGTTCAGATACTAAAAAAATATCCGACCTAACCGTTAGAACAGCCAAGCCAGCCGATAAACCTTATCGTATTGGTATCGGTGAGAATGTTTATTGTGACGTACTTCCGTCTGGTGCAAAGGTTTGGAGAATGCGCTTCATTAATCCAGAAACTAACAAGCCAGCAATTTACACTTTTGGCAAGTTCACTGGTGACACCAGCAGTCCGTATCATATTCACTAAAGCAAGTTCGTAGATTAGCCGACGATGCAAAATATCTGATTAAGCAAGGCATTCACCCACTAAGGGAGCGTGAGCGGTTGCGTCTGGCTCAGATATCCAGCCATGAAAGGCAAGATTGATCTCTCTAAGCGGCTTATAAGCGCGAAATAGCTGTTTCATCAAGTGCTGCTAATAACGACTAATCGGGTATGCTAAATAGTCATATCAGGGAGTAGATTAATGTATATTTTAAACTTCGAAGCTTTTCTGGTCGCGATCACCTTATTAACGATCACCCCCCGGAATCGATACCGTGCTGGTGATAAAAAATACTAGTCGTTCTGACGGTAGAGATGGTGTAGTCACTAGTTTTGGGATTTGCCTTGGTTTATTCGTTCATGCCACCTTTTCAGCAGTGGGTATCTCAGCAATTCTACTGCAATCCGCTGAGTTGTTTCAGCTAATGAAATGGATCGGAGCTGCCTATCTTATTTGGTTAGGTGTGAGTGGATTAAGGGCTGCGTTTAAAGGCAATGCTTCTATGCAGATCAGTGATTCGGGCGCACACACCTTTAATGCCATGCGCTCGTTAAAAGAAGGTTTCTTGTCTAATGTGCTAAACCCCAAACCGGCGATTTTCTATCTTGCGTTTTTACCCCAGTTTATTGATCCCGCACATTCGCCGTTTCTTCAGTCGATGACCATGATGGGCATACATTTTGTGATTGCGATGATTTGGCAATGTGGCATCGCTGGCATGGTCAGTTCTGCGAAGCGCCTGTTTGCTAGTAGCTCGGTGATGAGTTGGATGGAAGGAATTACCGGAGCTGTTCTGGTAATTCTGGGATTGAAATTGATTCTGGATCAGCCGGGTTCTCAATAATTCCGCTTCAGTTTGAAGCGGCGAACTAGAAGCACTGCAGTCAGAATTCTCAGCGCCACCACTTTTTCACGTTATTTCCCAATCAGCATAGGTCAATATTTCATTCATTATTCTCATAAGCATTCACCAAATGCTCTAAAAATGCTTTCCCCGCATCACTGACAAACCACGAGGTTAAGCTGGTTTGAAACATAAAGTTTCTCTTGGTTAAAAAATCTAAAGCATCATCCCAACCTTTACTAAACTGAGCCGCTTTTAAAATTTCGCCAAATTCATGATCTTGTTTTAGGCTTTCTAGGTCTATCTCATTTAAACCTGCGTCTTGCTGATACAACAAGTTCAGGTTTCTGCCTGTGGCAGAGAAGTGCTTACCAATCAGTAATAGCGCCACTTGAATCTTAAATGCATTTTTATCCGCTTCGTCAATACTTTGATCATGCAGCTCTTTTAAGTAGTAAAAACTACCCTCATCGTTGAACACCAGCTGATATCCTATGTGCTGATACAGAGACGAAAAATGTGTCGAATGATTGAACAGCAGTGTGTACAGCGGGTTTTCTTCCAGCTGGTGCAGCAACTTATTGTAGTGTTGTTTGAGGATGACCTTACCTTGAGTCAGCTGCTTGTATATCTCAGCGCTGTCTTCTGCCACAACTTTATCAAATGGGTTATCAGTCATCATTTTGGTGTACCGCAGGTTCTAATTTACGTCGACGATAAATGAAAGCCTCATCATCTATTGTGATGTAAGAAAATTGATTAGTTGTAATGAGCTTGTAGTCCCACTTAGATTTGTGGCTTAGGTGAATCATTGCCGTTAGCAGGTCTGCAAATTGATAGCCGTCTAACCAATCGCCAAGTCGGTTATGTAAGACATAGATCACATCTTTGGTCGGTCTAAAAGGTTGACTCGCTAGCCACTCATACAGCATTTCAGCACGGGCCAGCTGCTTCCCAGACGTTTCATCTTTGTAACTATCACTTGAAAATAGAGATTGATGGTTGCTGTCGATTAGTGACAATCGCAGTTCTATTTCAGCAAAGATGTTCTCATAGTACGAAGTAGACTCACCGAATTGATAGCAAGTAGGGCGATTATGTTGTTTAATCCCCAAAGCAAACTTAGATGATGCGCAAAACTCACTGCCATCCATAAATCGGTTTTTAAGGTTGCTGGTGGTGGTTTTAGCGTAAAGCGCCTTTATCATTTGGTAGTTGGCTTCCATTGCATTGTACTGAAGCATGCCCATGCGGGTTTTGCGTAAGAAGTGATCGACCTGTCGTTCAACCTTTTGTATCGGCAAAAAGGCATTACTAAAGCTAATGTCGTAACGCAGTATCTGGTCAGCAATATTGTTTTTGCTATTAATTCGATAGCGTTCACGGATCTGTTTAAGCGTATCAAATAGATTCGACTTACCGCCTAGTAGTCTTACTTTCGGGTCCAAAAACGTCAGTGTTGGTTTAATATGTCGATCAAACAAGTGAGTTGTTTTCTCAAACATGGTCTGACGATATTCTGGGAATTTGTCAGGTGAACGGCTAGCGTCTGCCGTCATACCTTCCAGTTTCTCCCCGATACGTTCCATAGCAATAATGTTGTTACGCAACAGAGATAACAGTTGGCCTAGTTGTTCGGTAATGTCTTCTGTTAGCTCGATATAGTCAGGGTCATTTTCCGCAAACGTCGCGCTTTCTAAACGGCTTTCTGCATCCCACAAACTCGCCATGCGGCTTTTGAGTTTAGCGTCGGTGACTTCTTTATAGAGTGATGCTTCACAAAGTCTAAAGATAGTGAGAATAGACTCTTGAAATAACAAAAACCGCCCATTCTCACGTTTATCAATGTCACTGACGATATTGGCATGAGACAGGTTGTCAGTATCAAATGCACTCAACAGGCGCTTTTGCTCAGTCGCTTCTAGTGGCTCAATGTGTTGTCGAACAGCGACTGCCAACACGGACTCATCAATCAATCGGTCATCGGCTTGATCCATTTTTTCAATACACTGGTACATGACCCTCGGATACGCCAAGAGGATTTTTAAGGTCTCAATGGTGCTGAAATGCTTCTTCATAGCCCGTTACTTATCCGCAAGTACAAGTTCACTTTGCTCAGCAAATACGGCGGAACTGGCTTTGGCAGAGGCTGCATCGGTAAACTGCTCCGCACCTTTCCAATAGACAATGGTGCGACCTTCACTGTAGGCACGAGAGGTACGCATACTGCCAATTTCATGCAGTTGTCCAACCTTACGAATAAGTTCTGTACTGACGCTATAAGTCGCGGCTGAGAACAGTCTAAAGTCGTTTTTCGTCAGGTGAGGTAGCAGCCAATCAAACTGGTCAATACTGATATCCGCCAACTCATCATGTACCAATGGAAAGACCACCGAAGCGCCTTTCTTCTTGATGCGGTAGTGCAAGCCTTTAACGATCTTACCCATGGTTAAACGACTATCGTTATCGTTACCAAAGAAGCTATTCACAAAGACTTTTAGGCGGTCGTAAAAGTTCTTAGACAGCATTTCTTCACCGTGGAAGTCGGCGCTGTTAATCTCTGCGACCAAACTGTTAAAACGCTGGTCAATCTCAATCGTGACTTCCACTTGCTCCAAGTCGTTTATCTTGATTGCGCTGAAATCACGGTTTAGCTGGTTGGTGAATGCTTTGATATGCTCAGCGTGGTTAGTCAAGGTCTTGGTATAATGAGAAACTGATTGGTTGTGTGAACCAATTTTCTCACTCAGGAAAGCTTGCTGTTGTGGTAACTCGGTAAAAATCTCTTCCAGTCGACTAAAGGTCTGCTTTATGTCGCTAGAGCTAGGTGAGTCCACGCGAATATTGCATTCATCCTCAATCACCTTTTCAGCAATAAAGTCTTTCAACCCACTGATGATTTCAAGGCGTTGCACATCAAATTTACGCAGGTCGTCATCTATTTTATCAAGTGTTGCTTCAGTCAGTGGAATATCGTCTGGGAGGTCTTGCTTAGTGGGTGGGATAGCGCCCAGTCTCGGGTAGCTTCTCACCAACCGATTGCAAGTATTCTCAAGAGTTATATAACGTTCTAGTGTTTTTTTAAGCACTTCTTGTTGGGGTTGTAGCTCGGACAGTGCCTTGTTCGCTTCAGTCCAACTCGCGTCTATGATTGTTCTTTGAGCAAGCAGATTCTTTTGATCTACTTCATAATCACTGAGTTTTTGCTGATAGTCCTCCAAGTTGCCAGACGCAACTGGGTGGCGCTTCAAACTCTTACAGCGGCTCTTCAAATCAGCAATTTTTTGTTCTAAGTCTTGAATGTTCTTTTGATGCGTCAGTGTATTTGCAGGCTGTTGCAACTGCTTAAGCTCGTTATTAGCTTTTGTTAGTTGCTGGTTTAGCTCAGCAACACGCGCATCCAAGTCATCAAAGATCTCGGTAGATTGCTTGGCAAAGGCGATGTCATACCAATCATACGTTGTGCCTTGGTCTTGGAATAGCTCGGTGAATTGCTCGATTATATCTACTTCTTGCTGTTTCAACTGACGCTGCGGGTTAGCTTGAATCAAGCGCTTATTTACAGCGGTTAATACGTCAGCATTGGTTTCAGACAGTTGCTCAGTCAGCAAGTACTGTTTGTTCTGTGCTGAGTCCTTGAGGCGTTTAAGTTCCTTATTTAGCTCTGCAACTTTCTCAGTCAAATGACGGCGGCGCTTTTCAGCTTCAACCTCATCTAGCGATGCTTTTAGCTGTGCGTCCAGCTCATCTAACTCTGCTTCTACAAGCTGAGTGGCGGCCTCGATAGTCATGTCATTGTAAAACTGTTGTTTCAGTTTCTCTGCTTGTAGAATTTCTGAGTTAGCTTGCTGTAAGTCAGCAGTTCTACTTGTTATTTGGACTTCAATACTGGTGGTTTTTCTTTTCAGCTTATCAATGTCAGCGCCAAACTGTTGCACCTTTTTTAGTACTGGTGAGATCTTTTTATCAACTTCAGCCTTTTCGGTAAGCGTGCTTTCTTTCTGCTTTTTTAGTGTGTTACTAAAGTGCGCGTAGGCAAGGTCAGCTTCAGACAACTGACGATAATGCTGGTAAGTTCTCAGCAGACTGTTGTATTTACCTTCTTTATTTCTGATGTGGTTTAGGTTTCTGCTTTCATTTTCCAATTCCTCATGACGGCTTAAAAAGTCATCAATATTGAAGTTCAGCATATCATTCGACGACTTCTTATCAGCTTCGATGATATTGGCAATCGCCATTGCCATTGCCTCACTGTTTGAGTTCATATCAAACAGCAGCAGGAAGAGGGCTTTTAAAGAGTTAACCTTAGACGAGTCTTGTTCAACTAACGGGAACAGGGAGTAACGGGTTTCATCGTCGTTTAAAAAATTGCTGGCGTAAAGTAGTTGTTTGAGTTTTTCGGTATCATTGGCGCTAACGGTTTTTGGCGCACGCTTTTTGATTTTTTGACTGACTGAAGCAAATGACAATCCTTCAATCGCTTGGCCAATGCCGTCTTCATCATCACCTTCAGACCAAAACAGGTCGCGTATTTGATTATAAGCCAGCGGCACAAAGAGGCGGTTGTATTGGTAGCCTGTGCCTTTGCTTAAGATCTGACAGTGACTGCCGGTGAAGTTTTCGACCTCAAGAATCAGGAAGCTCGTTGGCGAAGGGAAGTAATGGTTAAAACTCTCGTCTTTTGTGTAGTAGCTATTCTTGTCTGAGGTGCGAAAGGCAAACTTGCTCTCTGCCCTGGCGAAGTTGACCTCTGGTAGGAGAAATAGACGCAGTGAGTTAAGAATGCTCGACTTACCAACATTACCTTTACCCAGCAAAATAGCGTGTTCATCCAGTGGAAGTTCTGCGTAGCATAAGTCGGCAGAGTCGACTAAAACCACGCGTTTAAATTTGAAATTAAAATTAGACATTTGTTTCCGCTAGCAAAGATTCTTGCTCCATAAAGTGACGTGTTTTTTTAAATATATCAGCTAGTTCACAAAAGCCTAGCGAGTTTGCCATGTCGATAGTGTCGAGTAATTTTGTATCGGAATCAGGTGACTTTTTAAACAGGCTAGCAACTGTTGAGTAGTCGCTGGGTTGAACAAAATGCACTTTGTCACCTAGCACTGCTTGGATACTGCGGAAGGTTTTCAAACCCCCCAAGTCATAGTCAAATGCGCATAAAATTTCGTCGTACTGTGAGTATACTTTCATCAAAAACTGCGAGCTTGCGCGATTACCGCCACCCAGCGCGATATCAGTGTCTTCAATGTAAATTTGATGAGAGGTTAATCTTGATAACGTATCAATGAAAGTGTCATATTGGATGAAATTTTCTTCATTTTCAACCAGAAGTAGGCGCTTTTGTGGTTTGAAGTGTTGCAGGGTGTCGCTAGCAGAAACGTATATCACATCAGGGCATAGAGAGGATGCGATTTCACGGTGGTACACCATGAGTAGGTTAGCGCTGACTCGCTGCTTATGGCTATCGCCTAGTAGGGTAGATTGTACTCTGTCGGTTGCTGGTTCGGAGAGTTGCCAAAGGTCGTTCATGGTATCTTCATCGCAGGTGACTAGGTACTTTTTAGTTTTTTTATTGGAGGCGAATGTGACTTGAAATAATTGTTTTGAATTATGGCTATAACTTGCAGGTAGAACTTTTAAAAACAGATCATAGTTGATTGGCTCGCGACGTTTAATTTTGGTTAGATATTGTCGCAGAGAAGGCATATTGGTTTTCCTATTGTTGTAATGTTTGGGAGTGTTAGAACTCTTTTTTCAGCTCTATAATTTGCAGCATACTGCTGGTTGCATCTAACCTTTTTGCAACGGGCTATCTTTTTTGATGGTCGGCTTGATGATTTACCGGACCTATGATGACCTGGACCCAGTGAGCCACGTTGACACAAAATTTAGAGCGGTTTCGTTCTTCCATTATGCTCTCTCAAGTCCTGATTTAGAGTAGCCCAACGCTAAAACGGCACTATCAACCCCATACAATACCAACACATCCCGCAACCACAATCGACACCCAAAATCTTCAATACAGTGATTTTTTGAACAATCGACCTGCCATTGCCGCAGTACATACCCAGCCAGCGCCGCTCGCATTTTCAAATGTAATACCCCATCCAGCATGCCATAGTCACGCTCAATAATTTCTGGATGCGCTCGATCAGGGTGCGGCACAACATCCAGCTCAACAACACGATTCCATTGATGATCCTGGTCAGGTAACTCATTCTTGTTTGGCAGGCTATCAATCAAAAGCTGTGTCGCTTCCATTCGAGTAAATACAAAGTCCCGAAACTCTCCAGACTTTCGGTCAAACGCCCGTACATGCCATCGTAAGCCATCATTCGCCAAAGCAAACGGCACGATTTCCCGTTTTGATAATCCGCTGGTGTGAGAGAAATAGCTCATCCGAATGGCTCTTTTCTGATGTATCGCACGCGTTATGGGAGCCAGAATGTCTATTGAAGGTCGATTCAATATCGGAGGGAGTTCGCAGGATAATAAGGCATCTTGGATCTGCCCGATGCCGTCACCAAAACCACGCGAGAGCGTTATTAATACTCGCTCAACATTGTGTTCAAACAGAGGTTGAAAGTCTGAACCTAATACATAGATTTTAGTGCTTCCTTCCAAATCAATATTGTTTGGAGAAAGCTCTCGATAGAATGTGAAATCACGAGTCGCAGCGGCTGGTGCGATGCCAAAACGTTGCATCAGGTCTTGTCGTCGTACATCACCAAGGAAGAGTAAACGAAATTCGATATAAGCTAAACGTTCTCGCTGAGCTAAGCTGGAACGTTCAAACTTATCGGATATTTTTGTGATTGTTGATTGTTTCATACACGCAGTATGCTTTTCTCTAATTTATTTTTCAAGTGATTTGATTATAACAAGTCATCAAAATGATTATTTAATTTCAGCCATGGTTTGAATATGAAAAAGAGCAGCTATACGAACTTACTTCTACCTTTGAGGCTCATGCACAAAGCACTGAAACGGATGTCGAGTTCTGGCTAGCTCGTGATTTACAGCATCTCTTGGGATATGGGGAATGGCGGAATTTCACGGTAGTAATTAATAAGGCTAAAACGGCTTGTGAAGTCTCTGATTATGCCATTCTCGATCATTTTGTTGACGTCAACAAAATAGAGCGGCGCCTTATTTCTGAAAAGAAGAAGTCGCTGAAAAATCCGGACGTTTTGGGTAATGAATAGCTAAAGCGGGTAATAAATCTCTTACTTGGGTGGCTATGTATGAAATCAGCAACAGTAAAAGTATCCAGTAAAGGACAAATAGTGATTCCAAAAGAGGTTAGAGATGACCTGCATTGGGGAAACGGTGTGGAGTTAACGTTGGTAATGACGGAGCAGGGTGTCATGCCTCACACTAAAACCCAGGTGGAAAAGCAACCAAACCACCAGTCAATCATCTTTCCGGTTATGCCCGGCATCTTCGTTAGGATAGAAACAAATAGCTGGCCATTGTCCAAACGGGTATAGCCGTTTTCTAGTGGTAAATAGCCCAGCTTAAGCAATTGTTATTTTCGGTGCTTATATCAGAGCATGATGTAGATATGAAATTTCAAAACCAGCTTTTGTAGCTGGTTTTTTTTCGCCTGTAATTTATCCATGACTATACCCCCGTATTTTTTGCGAAGCGCTCACGTTTAACCGATTATGGTTTACAATAAACGCCTGTATTTTCTATCGGACTATTGTATGAGCTTTCTATCTTCACTTAAATCCATGTTTGCCGGTTCTGGCGAATCAGCTTCTGCCTCTAAAGCCATGCCTTCAGAAGAATACGAAGGTTTTGAAATCATTCCAGCACCAATGAAAGAGGGTGGTCAATATCGCCTTAATGGTGTGATCCGTAAAGGTGAGCGTGAGCATCAGATGATTCGTGCTGATGTATTTACCTCTGCGGATACCTGTGCTGCTGAAATGGTTCGCAAATCCAAAGTACTGATTGATCAGATGGGCGACCGTTTATTTAATTGATCATTTGATAATCCCGACCAGTAGGTGGATACGATGGCTTTAGATAAGGATGCATTAACGCAACACATTCGACAGCAAATTCCTTTGGCTGATGGAATGGATTTTTCAATTAGTCAGCTTGATGAGCAGGGGATCACCGTGCACGCGCCACTGAGCCCGAATATCAATGTGCATGGCACGGGTTTTGCCGGGAGTTTGTATTCACTATCCGCCTTGGCGGCATGGGCTTATACGACTCATTTAGTTGAGCAAAACGGAATTGATGCCGACATCGTAATGGCTCAGGCGGAGATTCGCTACCGCCGGCCGGTGGTCACTGATATTGAATGTGTCTGTCATTGTGATGCTGAAGTTGGTACCGCATTTCTTCAGCATTTAGAGCAAAAGGGGCGCGCTCGTTTGTCCTTGGTGGTTGAAATTGGCGCGGACGATGATGTGGTGTTTAGCGCCACGATGGTCGCGATTCAGCGGGCTTAGCCACTAGAATTACTTCAGTTAATCTTTCTGGATTAGCCTATGATTAGGCAGTATAGTCGATTAAGCGTTCGACTTTTCTCCATGACCGATAGCCGACTGAGGTAATTTATGACTGCTGAAGTAATAATCTTAAACTCGTCAGGAGTTGCGCTGGCCGCCGATAGTGCGGTGACCATTGGCGGGACTAAAATCTACAACACGGCCATCAAATTGCTGGCCCTCTCCAAGACTGAGCCAGTCGGCATTATGATCTATGGGAATGCCGGTTTAATGGGTGTTCCGTGGGAAATTCTGATCAAGGTTTACCGCACCCAGCTAAAAGATAAAAAGATGGATAAGCTGGAAGACTACGGTGAAGATTTCCTCGATTTTCTGCGAAACCGTTCTGACTTATTCCCCAGCGAGGTAGAGCGCCAGTGGGTCGGTAGCAATGTCTATCGTTATTACAATTTCCTGCGCGAAACGCTGGTTAAAAAAGTACAACCAATTATCGAAGCTGGAACGGCCATTGGCGAGCCAGAGGTGGCTAAAGCCTTTGAGGAGTTGATCGACGAGAAGCACAAGATGCTCAGCGAGCAGCCCTATATCAGCGATATGGATAAAGCGTTCGAAGCCAAAGCACGTGAGCACTATGACGAGCTGTTTCGCGAGCTATTGGAATCCACCTTCCAGAACCTCAAACCCAAACGAAGCTATGTCACCAAGCTTTATGATATTGCCATTTACTTGCACACCCGCGTTGCGTTTTCACGCGGTAGCTCAGGATTAGTGATCGCGGGTTATGGCGATACTGAAATCTACCCATCGGTACTGAGTTATGAGTTGGAAGGGATTCTTCGCGGCAAGCTTAAGTATCAGGTGCTGAAGGACAAGTCTAAAAAAATCACTAAATCCAGTGATGCAGCCATCTACCCTTATGCTCAGGAAGATATGGTGAATTTATTCATGAATGGTGTGAATTCGCAAATTTTGATGTACCTGCAAACAGCGCTCGGTGGCATGGTAGAGCGTGTGCCTGATTTGATTAAGGATGAGGATTTAAATACAGAGTCGCGTTCCGCCGAAGAAATAAAAGATGAGATTGGCTTAAGTTATCGGGCCTTGCTGGGTACGTTTTATCAGGACTTTGGCAAGCATATTCGCGACTCGCATATTTCACCGGTCATGAGCATGGTGCGCGTATTGCCTAAAGATGAGCTGGCTGCGATGGCTGAAGCGTTAGTTAATCTCACGGCCTTTAAGCGTAAAATGACTAATACGCTAGAGACGGTTGGTGGTCCGATTGATGTGGCGGTAATTTCTAAAGGTGATGGCCTGGTTTGGGTGAAGCGCAAGCATTACTTCCCAAGCGAATTGAACGCTAATTTCTATCAGAATTATTTTAGAGGTATCGATGATGACAAATAAATCGACAAAAAAATTCCATTCTGTGGAGCAGCTAAGAGCGGAGCTATTTCCCAATAAGACGGAGTCTCCGGATAAAGCCCATTCAAATCAAAAGCCAGCGGAAGAGGCTGAGATTTTGGCCAATAAGCTGATTGAAGATCTGATGCGACCATTAAAGAAAAAGGCTTAAATATGGAAATGCAAATCCTGTATTGGCATTGGATTGTGCTGGGTATTGGCTTGATGGCAATTGAGATTGTTTTGCCATCATTTGTTGCTTTGTGGTTTGGTGCAGCGGCTGTACTGGTCGGTATTTTGGTGCTGATCATGCCTAGCTTGCCATTGGCCCTACAAGTATTGTTTTGGGTACTGTTTGCCGTGCTGTTCACTTGGCTATGGTTTAAATATATGCAGCCACTAGCCAAAGATAGAACCAAGGCGGGCTTGTCGCGCGAAGCAATCGTCGGCGAAACCGGACAAGTATTAAGTGCTCCAACTAGTGATCGTCGTGGCGTATTACGTTTTTCAGCGCCGATTTTAGGTGCAGATGAGTGGCAGTTTATCTGTGATGATGCTGTAAGCCCTGGTGACCGCGTCAGAGTGATTGATATCTCAGGTAACAGTTTGATCGTTAACAAGGTTTGAGGAGTTAGAAAATGTTAGATGCAGGTTTAATTATGGCCTTGGCATTGTTGTTTATTGTTGCAATGACGATCGCCAAAGGTGTGAGGCTGGTGCCGCAAGGTTATAAATGGGTTGTGCAGCGTTTGGGTAAATACCATTCCACGCTCCAACCGGGTTTGAATATTGTGATTCCGTTTGTGGATACGGTATCTCATAAGGTAACAACTAAAGATATTGTATTGGATATCCCATCGCAGGAAGTTATCACCCGTGATAATGCTGTGATCGTGGCTAATGCAGTGGCGTATATCAATATTGTCGCGCCTGAAAAGGCGGTATACGGTGTTGAGAACTACGTCGTGGCGATTCAAACGCTGGTGCAAACGTCACTGCGTTCGATTATCGGTGAAATGGATTTAGACTCGGCCTTGTCATCACGTGATCTGATTAAGTCTAAGCTAAAGGGTATGATTTCAGATGATATTTCTGACTGGGGTATTGTGCTGAAAACGGTTGAGATTCAGGATATTAATCCATCCGGAACCATGCAGCATGCGATGGAAGAGCAGGCTGCTGCCGAGCGTGCCAGACGGGCCACGGTAACGCGGGCGGAAGGTGAAAAGGCTGCGCAAATATTGGAAGCTGATGGGCGATTAGAGGCGTCTCGTCGTGATGCTCAGGCGCAGGTTATCTTGGCTGAGGCGAGCAAGCGGTCGATTGAGATGGTGGCCTCTGCGATTGGTGAGGAGCAATTGCCGGTTATGTATTTGCTGGGTGAAAAGTATGTTGGCACCTTGGAAAGGCTGGCCTCATCACCTAATAGCAAGTCAATTGTATTCCCGGCGGATATCCCGTCAGCGATAAAGGGTATGATGGGTAAGTAGGACATTACAGTTTAAGTAAGCTTTAAATAGAAACGGCGGGCAGTCCTGAGATGGATTGCCCGCCGTTTTTGTATTCTAAATTGATCCTAGCGTCTAGCTATCATCGGATTCCTTGGCTTCTTTTTCATCAACCAGTTCATCTAAATATTTGAAGATAAGTCGTGAGGATTTAGGTGGTTTATTGTCTTTAGCTTCTTTGTTGGCATTGCGAATTAATTGACGCAGATACTGCACATCACAATTATCAAATTCTCCAACCAGCTCGGTGAGTAGGGCATTGTCGCCGCCAATTAGCTTGTCGCGCCATTGCTCTACACGGTGCAAGCGCTCAACAGCGCGTCGCTGTGGCACCGCTAAGCGATCCATCATATCCGTCATTTCATCCGCTTCATCCTGAGTGATTTTCCCAGACATATAACGGATATGACGTTGCAGTGCGCCACGTTCAATGCGCCTGGCCAACTCAAAATCGACCCGCATGGTTTCTGACATCGGAACCAGTGGAAACTGACTTTTTGGTAGATCAATCACGCGCTTGATCACCTCCTGTAGCTTCTTAAGTTCGATTTTGATCAGTGTTTTATTAGGACGTTCAGCGTAAGTGAACTCCTGTGTTTCTTCATCCCAAGGCATTATTCACGTTCATGTTGTTAATACTAGCCCTCAAGTCTAGCACTTTTGGGCGGCGATACCAGCTTAGCGCCGATATAAAAAAGGCGGAGCCATCAGACTCCGCCTTTTTCAATCGTTTGCTTAAGATTAACGAGCCCGTAGGTAGTTCATCATTGCGCGGTATTTCGCTGAGTTTGGATTCTCAGGACGTTCCAGCATCGCAAAGTAATTGCGGTTATCAATGTTAGAGATACCGTTGAAGTGCATCATCATGCCAGCACCGCTACGCTTCCAGGCTTGCAGGTACTGCTGGTATGCCTGAATCATGCGAGGGTCACGGTTCGCTTTAGAGAACAGCTCAAAGATCTTCTCATCACGGATCACGTGCGCGCCATCAACGCGTAGCAAATGTTGACCACCTTCATAAGCCAGCAATTTAACGCCGTACTTTTTGGTGACTGCCACGTTAGGGTCGATACGGTTCTTGACTGCACGAGGAATCGCTCCACCAGGAATACCATCATTGATCAAGTTACCTTGCAGGATTTCTCTGAACAGGTTGTTCATGCCCGCTTGGCCAGAATGTGCCCACTGTGTTAACAGAGCACGGTTTTCAATGCGTGCAATGTAGTCACCAAAGTAAGGTGCGATACCGTAAGCATCGATGCGGCTGGCACAATTACCACCGGCTAATGGGCAGCTTAACGCTTCTTCAGCCATGGCAGGTGCGCCGGCATAAGCAGATAGTACGCAAACAACGCGGTGCTTTTGATTGCCGAATACTTGCTTCCAGATGTCACACATTTCAGCGGTGCGTATGGCGTTCCAGTTCAGTGCTAAGCGAAGGTTACGAGAACCTTGGTTTAGCTTTGAATAAGCCGTTGGCCAGCGCTTTAAACCTTCACGCGTTGCATAATGAGTCGCTGGGTACATGTAGTTCCAGATTTCATTGGAGTTTTCTACATACACTTTCAGACCTGGGTTCAGGCGCTGCTTAACCACTTGTGCAAAGCGGTAATAGAAGGTGTTGTCAGCCATATGTGGCATGGAGAACCAAGGTGCTGAACGGACAGTGTTCGACAGGTCAACCATTGTCTCAACCGGCATACCGGCATTGCCACTGTAGAACGCATGGTTTGGTGTAGTGCGTTGTTCCCAACGGCTAACCAGCGTGTCTTTGGTGTTCTGCCATGGCATGAAGCGAATCGAGTGGAATGGCTTCATGGTGTTGATGTAGTCAGGATTGAACGGCTGACGAGCAACAGTGTTCACAAAGCGCTTAGGAACGACCTTAATGTTGCGAATGTAGTTGCCCGGATTAATGCGGGTAATGTGCAGGCGCAGGTTACGTTTAGTCGATTTAAGGTTGAACTCAATCCGGCCAGGCTGCTGCAGTGTGATGTCTATATCACCGTGCGGCTTGATATCGGCATCACCGGTATAAGTAACCACGTATTCGCCTAGCGTGAAGAATTCACCTAAATCCCAGATCGCATTGATCGAGGTATAAATTGGTGCTTCGCCAGCCGTTGGTAAGCGCATTGGCCAACCAAAACGGTCAACTTTAACCTTCTCCGATTCGCCGGTATTAAATGATTGTTTCTTGCTGCAACCAGGATCTAATGGGCGATCGTTTTGCCAGTCGTAGTTACAAGAGGTTATCCAGCCACGGGCCAGCTTAAACTTATCATTTAGTGGGTTAGAGACTGAAATCTGAGCCAGTCCACTCGTGTTGTAACCCAGACGATCGCCAGGATTGGCATTCGCGATCCCTGCGAGGGCCAGTAGTGCCACGCCGAGTCCTAGGTTGCGGAAACTTTTCATCACAAACTCCTTGTTCATCTGTCGCTGATTTCCTTGTTTTTGTATACAGACCTTATCCGTTGTCGTGATGTGGGCACGAGCGTCAAGGTTTGACTTGCGTTAATCGGAATTATTTTCATATGGCCAAGCTTGTCAGCTTGTTGGGGGAGCAAGTTAACAGAGTCGGCCATTCTAAGGTCACTCAACCATTGGTCAATCCCCGAGGATTTAAGTTCACCAATAATCGGTCGGTCACCGGACGCTGCCGAGTATGACATATTTACACACATCATCAAATAATTGCTAAATTACCCTTACTCTCAAGCCATGCCTTACGGTCGCCCGAACGCTTTTTAGCCAAAAGCATATCCATCGTGGCATCAGCTTGTTCAGGATTATCCAAAGTTAACTGGATTAAACGACGCGTATCCGGAGCCATTGTGGTCTCTCTAAGCTGGCCCGGATTCATCTCACCCAGACCCTTAAAGCGAGTCACAGAAATTTTGCCTTTGGTTTTCTGTGATTCGATGCGAGCCATGATGGCTTGACGCTCTTCTTCGTCCAATGCGTATTCAATTTGCTTACCGATATCAACGCGGTACAGCGGTGGCATAGCAATATAAATGTGTCCTGCGCTCACTAATGGGCGGAAATGTTTTACAAACAATGCGCAAATCAGAGTAGCGATATGCGCACCATCTGAGTCGGCATCAGCCAGAATGCAAATTTTACCGTAACGTAGGCTTTCCAAGTTATCAGAGCCAGGTTCAACACCAACCGCCACTGAAATATCATGAATTTCCTGAGAGCCCAGTACCTGATCGGAGTCTACCTCCCACGTATTCAGGATTTTACCACGCAGTGGCATAATCGCCTGAAACTCACGGTCGCGCGCTTGCTTGGCAGAGCCTCCCGCTGAGTCTCCCTCTACCAGAAATAGCTCGGTCATGCTTAAATCCTGAGATGAGCAGTCCGCTAATTTTCCGGGAAGTGCAGGGCCTGAAGCGACTTTTTTACGGATTACTTTTTTGCTGGCTTTCTGGCGAACCTGTGCGTTGTTGATAATGTGTTCAGCAATCTGATCACCAATATCCGGATGTTGATTCAGATACAAACTAAATGCATCTTTTAGCGCAGAGGAAACAAAGCTGGCGGCATTGCGTGAAGACAAGCGCTCTTTGGTTTGGCCGGCAAACTGTGGCTCACTCATCTTGTAGGAGAGGATAAAACTGATACGGTCCCAAACGTCATCCGGTGCGATTTTGATACCGCGCGGTAACAAATTACGGAATTCGCAATATTCGCGCAACGCATCGGTCAAGCCGCTACGCAAGCCATTAACGTGCGTTCCGTCCTGCGTCGTTGGGATCAGGTTGACATAACTTTCTTGTGTCAGGTCGCCACCTTCAGGTAACCAAGCAATTGCCCATTCAGCGGCTTCTTGTTCGGTATTTAGCACGCCGGTAAAAGGATCTTCCGGAATGCTGATGAATTCTTTGATCGAATCGATCAGATAGTCTTTCAGGCCATCTTCATAAAACCATTCAGTGGTTTCACTTTTGGCCTCTTCGACGAAGGTAATGTGTAGGCCGGGGCATAGCACGGCTTTCGCGCGCAAGTTATGCTTCAGGCGAGTCACAGAGAATTTGACGCTGTCGAAATACTGGGCATTGGGCCAGAAGTGCAGGGTGGTGCCGGTATTTTTCTTGCCGACCTTACCGATTACTTCAAGGTCAGTCGCCTTGTTACCGTTTTCAAAGGTCATTTGATACTCAAGACCATCGCGGCGGATGCGCACATCCAGCAGTAGCGATAGCGCATTAACGACCGAGACACCTACACCATGCAAACCACCTGAGAACTGGTAGTTTTTATCAGAGAATTTACCACCGGCGTGCAGGGTACACAGGATCACTTCTATGCCCGGCAGTTTTTTGTCTGGATGAATATCCACTGGCATGCCGCGACCGTTATCCGCAACTGAAAGCGAACCATCACTATGCAAGGTCACATGGATTTTGTTGGCGTAACCGGAAACCGCTTCGTCAACACTGTTATCTATAACTTCCTGAGCAAGGTGGTTGGGGCGTGAGGTGTCAGTATACATTCCAGGCCGCTTTCGCACCGGATCAAGGCCACTTAATACTTCAATTGCTGAGGCGTTATATTCGCTCGTCATAGACTTCCAGAACTGCTTGAAAAACGAAGAAAATAGCGTTTCTGTGAGGTTAGGTAAAGGCTTATCTTGACGGAAACACAAAAATGTATGGTCCGCCCCGTTGTTGCAAGAACAATTTTTGATGACGGGAGTGGGTCTGCGCTAATGTATTCGGAGTCCTTGTTGGGACGCCTTCGCATTCCCGCTCCACGATGATGTATG